>ERZ832973.54-NODE-54-length-143393-cov-34.071356_pt1 | contig 143393 bp, 156 predicted proteins | sample MGYA00519950_ERZ832973 | MGnify/ENA primary metagenome ERZ832973 (study PRJEB31850, sample SAMEA3708734) | human gut metagenome | biome: human gut; feature: human-associated habitat; material: faeces | place: China | collected 2014 ... | reverse complement strand
GATTCTGGTCAGCGAAAGCTGACATATTCTTCTCAGAATCACTGCACTCTACACTAATAAGAAACTACACTAATAAGAAACAACACTAATAAGAAACAGGAGGATTTTTTCATGAAACGTGGAATTGATATTAAATTAAATGTAAGACCGATTTTCCTTTCACTGGTACACCAGACCGTATTTGAGGGTCCATGTCGTTTCGGACATGATGAGGAGCTGGAAATGGCTTACGACCAGATGGTAGAGGCAGAGTTATTTGAACAGTACAAAAAAGACCTGAAAAAATATATCACAGATCCGCAGATCAACGTAATGGAGTGCATTTACATAGAACGTCATGAGGATTTCATGAGTCCGGAATCCATGTTTGAAGCTATGACCGTGGATAATGACGAGGTAGATCTGTATTTGTTTAATACAGAAATCGGACGTACCGATATTACGACAGAATTTGCACAGCGTTATAAAAAACCAATCGCTATTATGCCGTACAATTGCTGCTGTCTGGCAGACTGTGTACCGCCGCTGATCGCAAGAGGTCTGGAGGCATATGGTTTTTATGACTGGGATGATGCAAACAAGACTATGCGTGCCATGCGTGTACGCAAAGTGCTGAGAAACATGAATGTGCTGGTAACACCGAGATATAATGCGAATAAATCTTTCTCTTCTGAGTCCAGCTTTAACTCACTGGCACAGGTTACTGATAAATTTGGCATCAAATTCCGTGTGTTGAACGTACATGAATTTATCGAGACCACACATGTCGTGGATCCGACCACAAATAGTACGGTTCCCGGCAGAAATATCAACAACCTGGATGAGGCAGATATGGTAGAAATCGAGCGTATCACAGATGAGCTGATCGCCGGTGCAAATAAAGTCGGCATGGAACGTGATATGATCATCAAATCCGTAAAATTATGGTACAATGCGCAGAAACAGATGAAACTGTATGACTGCAACGCGTTCAGTATGCCATGTCCGGATGCCTGTGCAACCAGACGTCTGAATCAGGAGCAGTTTACCGCATGTTTATGCCATTCCCTGAACAACGAGATGGGTATCCCGTCTGCTTGTGAGTACGATATCGGAGCAGTTGTTGTCATGATGATTCTGTCCAACTTATCCAATTCCGCAGCTTATATGGGAAATACAAACCCGATCTTCTATGATGAAAATGGGGATGCAATTCCGGAGCGTGTTATTACAGCAGAGAACCTGAAAGATATCAAAAATGTACCGAATCTGTATTACACCTTCCATTCCACACCGAACAGAAAACTCAAAGGCTTTGACCAGCCGTATGAGGAGTATGGTATCCAGCCGTTCGCATACAGCGGATGGGGTGCAACCCTGCGATATGATTTTGCGAAAGATGCCGGTCAGGTAATTACAATGGCACGTATCTCTCCGGATTGCAGCCATATGATGATTGCAAAAGGAACGATTGTAGGAGGTGGCGGCGTAGACAGCCAGAACTGTTCCCTGAGTGTAATCTTTACTGTAGACAATCAAAAAGATTTCTTTAAGAAACAGGTTCGTTACGGTGGAAACCATATGCCGCTTGTATACGGTGATTATACAGAAGAACTGGAAATGCTGGCAGAAATGCTTGGTCTGGAAGTAGTAAGAGCATAGAAACTGTGTCTGTAAGATAAAATGAACAGGGCGCAAAGCGACTGTAGATGAGCTGCCAGAATTGAAGAATCTAGTAGCAAAAAAGAAACAGGATGGTATAATAGATTTTGTAAAGATCATACATGTGTGGAGGAGATCAGAGGATCTCCTCCATGCTTGCTTTTAATGAAAAAATACTATACAAATAGGAAAACTGGAAAACTAGAATGGACGGTAAAGATATAGAAGGAAGAGTCGATAGGATGCAAGTACAGATCAGAAATGATTTTCCAATCTTGGAACAGAAGATAAATAATAATCCGCTGATTTATTTTGACAACGGAGCGACCACACAGATGCCAAACTGTGTTCTGGAATGCCTGAACCGGCATTATATGCAGGATAATGCGAATGTGCACCGGGGAATCCATACACTAAGTGAAAGGTCCACATGTGCCATGGAAGATGCCAGAAAGACAGTGGCTGATTTTATCGGGTGTGACGATCCGATGCAGATCATATTTACCAGAGGAGCTACGGACAGTCTGAACCAGGTGGCGTTCGGTTATGCGGCGCAGTATATGCAAAAAGGCAGGAAGGTGATCGTGACAGAGTTCGAACATCATTCCAATTTTGTCCCGTGGCAGCAGGCAGCGAAACGGACCGGTGCAGAGTTTGTGGTGATACCGATGCGAGAAGATGGCAGACTAGATATAGAAGCATTGGAACGGGAACTGGACGAGTCCGTGGTGATCGTTTCGGTGACTGCAATCTCCAATGTGACAGGAACGGTACTTCCGGTGCGTGAGATCATTCAGAAAGCACATCAGTACAATGTCCCGGTGTGTGTCGATGCTTCCCAGGCAATCCGGCACGGTCAGATGAATGTGCGGGAACTGGACTGTGACTTTCTGGCCTTTTCCGGACACAAGACCATGGGACCTGCCGGGATCGGTGTTTTATACGGAAAGAAGGAACGACTGGATGTCATGGAACCGCTCTGGTACGGCGGTGGTATGGTGGATGTAGTAGGAAACGAGGATACAAGTTTTACCACGATTCCATATCGTCTGGAGGCCGGTACCCCGAATTATCCTGGAGCTATTGGGCTTGGTCAGGCACTACATTATTTGCAGGAAATCGGTACAAAAGAGATTGCGGCATGGGAAAAAGAACTGACGGATACGCTGGAACAGAGACTTTCCGAACGGAAATATGTGCACGTACTGGGCGGAAATGTGGAAAAACAGAGTGTGATCTCTGTGGTGGTCGACGGCATTCATCCATACGATATGGCAAGTTTTCTGAATAAATACGGTATTGCGGTACGCAGTGGCAATCACTGTGCACAGCCGATGCTGCGCAGGCTGGGCTATGATTCGGTGATCCGTTTTTCGCCGGCATTTTATAATACAAAAGAAGAAATCGAAGTGATCGGTGACCGCATGGAGAAGATCATTTCGTTTTTGAAAAAATGGTAACATAAATTCTGAGAGGGACAAAAGGGAGGAACTGTAATGAAAGATGCTTATATGAACCTGAGTTTTTACCAGATGTGGTACTTTATCCGTACCATTGAACTTGGAAGTTATTCCAGGGCTTCCCAGGATCTCAACGTAACACAGTCGACATTAAGCAAATGTATTCAAAACATAGAACAGAACCTGAAAATGGAACTGTTTATCAGGGAGAAAAACAATCTGATACCGACAGAAGCTGCAAAAAATCTCTATCAGGTGTGGAAAAAGATGATTGTGGAAATGCAGGAAGCTGTGGAAGATGCACGGCGTTATATGGGTGGACGAAGTGAGAGTTTGAAAATAGGGGTGCTGGATTCCCACAAATCGGAATCTTATCTGTGGGAGTATGTAGAAGCATTTCATGATCTGTATCCGGATATTTCACTGGCAGTTGAGTCAGAACGGCCGGAAGTATTGCACAAAAAATTGATGGAAAATGAACTGGATGTTATTTTTACCGTGCGCTATGATATGGAAACAATTTCCTGGACCGGACATCATATGGAACTGGTGAAAGAGACACCATTTACCGTCTGTATGAGAGCGGACAATCCGCTGGTGGACAAACAGGTGTGGGAAGTCAAAGATTTAAAAGAGTGTAATCTGGTCATGATTTCAGCATTGCATCTGCCAAGTTATAACAGTATGATTGTGGAACTTTGCCTGAAATACGGCTTTTTTCCCAATATTGTCTATAATGCGCAGAATGCAGCATCTCAGATATATAATCTGTTGAAAGAAAACGACGTGTTTATCTGTGATAAATATCACAAAGATTATGGTTCATCTCATGTAATCTCGCGACCGATAAAAAATACAAAGAGCGGTGTTGTGATGGTATGGAAGAACGAAAGAAAAAAATATCTCTGTCAGTTCATTGATGTAGTGAGAAACTGCAGACAGCATGAACAACAGGAAAACATTCAGAACGGAAGGATGCCGGAGGAAGAAAAATGAAGACAATAGATGAAATTCAGACAGAGTTTGTAACAGCGTTTAATGAGATTGATGACTGGATGATGCAGTATGAATTTTTACTGCAGGTGGGTGCGGAACTGGAGCCGTATCCGGATAAATGGCGGGATGACACTCATCTGATCCAGGGCTGTCAGTCAAAAGTATGGATTCACTGTGAGGAGCAGGATGGAAGACTGCATATATGGGGGGATTCAGAGGCACTGATCATCAAGGGAATCATTGCAGTTGCCATTGTTATGTTTCAGGATCAGAAAAAGGAAGATATTGCCGGTGCAAAGGTGTGGTATATCGCGGATACAGATTTGAAAAATCAGATCAGCACAGATCGGTTCAACGGTGTGAACAGTGTGATCCGGCATATACAGTCCATTTGAGTGTTAAACCGGATAAGCTAGCAGGAGATCAGCTATGAAAAATGAATATATGAATCTGAGTTTTTATCAGATGTGGTATTTTATCTGTGCGATGGAGCTTGGAAGTTATTCAAAGGCTTCACAGAAATTAAATGTGACACAGTCTGCTATCAGTAAGACAATCCAGAATATCGAACAGAATCTGCAGGTTCAGCTGTTCGCGCGGGAAAAAAATATACTGGTTCCGACGGAAGCCGGAAAAAGCCTGTATCGTTCATGGAAAGATGTGATCAGCGCAATGCAGGAATCTGTGGAAGTGGCACGCAGACATATGGGAGGTGATATAAAAAAACTGAACATAGGGGTTTTAGATATTCATAAATCAGAGGCATATCTCTGGGAGTACATGGAAAAATTCAGAGAACAATATCCGGGGGTAGGACTGGATATTGAATCGGAACGTCCGGAAATATTACACAGACAGCTGATGGAAAATGAACTGGATGTTATTTTTACAGTTCGATATGATATGGAACGCAGTGGCCTGGATGGAAACCATGTTGCTTTTATCAAAGATACACCGTTGACTGTATGTATGCGAACAGATCATCCGCTGCGGGATAAGGATGTATGGACTGTTGAGGATCTGAAGACGAGCAATCTGGTAGTTATTTCTGCCCTGCATCTGCCAAGTTATCAGAGCATGCTTATTGATCTGTGTCGGATGCATGGTTTTTTACCCAATATTGTATACAATGTGAATAATGCTTCGTCTCTGGTATATAATCTGCATGAAAAAAATGATGTGTTTATCTGTGACAGGTACCATAAAGATACAGATTGTCTGCATATTGTAAGCAGACCAATTGCAGATACACATAGTGGTGTGGCTATGGTATGGCGAAAAAATGATAAACAGTATCTGAGGGAATTCCTGAATCTGATTCGGAATGATGAACAAAGATAAGAAAAAATAGAGGGAGAGGAAGTTTTTCGTACTTGCTGTAACAGAAGTGATCGAAATACTAGGATATGAGAAAAAGTCCGTTACATATGCGAGATATTCGTTTTTCAAAAGACAGAAAACCAGCTACAATATAGACATATTAAGTTGGCCGGCTTGATGAGAAGTTTGTATTGTATCTGAGGAGGAAAACGAAATGATTGCAAAAAATATTGATGTGAAACTGAATGTTCGCCCTATTTATATCGGTTTGGTACATGAATATGCTTATGAGGGACCGTGCCGTTTTGGGGAAGGCGATGCACTGGAAAAAGAATATGATCAGATGGTAAGCAGGGAAACTTATGAAATATTCAAACAGGATGTTTTTTCTCATGTTCCGGCTGGAATAAATATGATGGATCCGATTTATCTGGAAGCTACGGATGAATGGGTAAATTCTGAAAAAATTTATGAAACACTGAGTGCAGAGATTGATAAAATTGATTTGTTTGTATTTAATTTTCAGATTGCAAGAGGGTTTATCTATGTAGAGTTCGCACAGAGATTTCATAAGCCTGTTGCTATGATTCCGCATTCCTGCTGTGAGGAAACCCTGAATACAGCGGCTTTGCATGCAAGAGGACATGAGGCATATGCGTTCTATTCCTGGGCAGATTATGAAGGCTATCTGAGAGCATTAAGAACGCGAAAAGCGCTGCAGAATACAAGAGTGCTGGTTGCATCCAGATTCAGCTCTGTCAAATCCTATGGCGGAACCGACAATTTTGTAAATCTTGAAGAAATAACAAACCGTCTTGGAGTAAAATTCCGTAATATCAGCGTACATGAGCTGCTGGATCAGCTGCATGAAGTTGACCCATATAGTAATCCGACGATTCCGGGCAGAAAAGGTCAGAATATCAATGCTGAGGATACAGCGCTGGCAGAAAAACTGGCAGATGAATTTATTGCAAATGCGGATGAAGTCAGAATGGATCGGGCAGCCATCATAGATACATTTAAAGCATATGTACTGGTTCAGAAACTGATGGATCATTATGAGTGTAATGCATTTACGGCACCATGTCCGGATTTGTGTTCCACCAGAAGACTTTCTGAGGAACGGGTAACATTCTGTCTGACGCACTCTTTAAATATTGAAAACGGAATTCCTTCTGCCTGTGATCTGGATTTCAATTCATTGCTTACGCAGGCAATATTGGAGAATCTGAGTGGAAAATCCGTTTATATGGGAAATGCCAATGTCTGTTCTTTAGAAGATGGAAAATTGCCGACGATTTTCGGTGATTTTGATGATGCTCATATTGATCATTTGGATGATAAAACGAATCTGTACAGTATTTTCCATGCAACACCAACACGAAAATTTGATGGATTTGAACAGCCGTTGAAGAAATATTCTGTAGATTCTTTTGCATACAGTGGATTTGGTGCGACAGTACGTTATGATTTTATGCAGGATGAAGGACAGGAAATCACAGTATGTAGAATTGATCCGACAGGTACAAAGATGCTGGCTGCAAAAGGAACCATTGTTGCTTCGGCCGGATATGATGGAAAGAGCTGTGGACAAGGCTTATTCTTCCGGGTAGCAGATAACAAAGATCTGTTCTATAAACAGTGCGAATTTGGTTGTCATCTGACTCTGGTGTATGGTGATTATATCGAAGACCTGAAGAAGTTTGGAAAAGTAACGGGAATTGAGATTGTGACAGCATAGAATACAACTGTATGAGAAATATGATGCTTTTTCAGGTATAAAAAACAGTTCATAATATTGGTTAAAAATATATAGAAAAAATGCGGCATGTACTTTGGAAACATGCCGCATTTTTTTGAGTATCGGAGTGACAAGATTTGAACTTGCGATCTCTCGCCCCCCAGACGAGCGCTTTACCAGACTAAGCCACACCCCGACATTATTTTCACAGTAAAAACCTTGTGAGCAAACTTTAAAAATTATTTTATCATAAAAAAGATATGCTTGCAAAGCTTTTTTTCAGAAGTTATACTTAGCGTAAACACAAAGAGATGTATATATGGTCTATACACGTGGTTTTAACGGAAAAAAGACGGGAAAGCAGGTAAGTCTTTTGCATTATCATAACGATACAGGTACTGGGGAGGAAATCGCATGGATGAACAGTTTTTATCTCCGCTGGAAGTGGCGGAAATTTTACAGGTAAAGAAGAATACCGTTTATGAGATGATCAAGCGTGGGGATCTGAAAGCTACGAAAATGGGAAAACAGTTCCGGATCGCACGGAAGGATGTCTATGAATATATGGGAGTGATGCCGGAAACGGAGTCTCCGGAGAATATCGTAATCTGCGGACAGGATCAGCTGTTGGATGTGCTCTGTGCTCTGTATAACAGTCAAAGTGACGGACATACGCAGGTGTACCGTTCTCCGATGGGAAGTTACAGCGGTCTGTACCGGATGTATCAGAATGAAAATTATGTGGCTACCTGCCATATGTGGGACGGGGCGACAGATACCTATAATCTGCCGTATATAGAGCGGATGCTGCCGGGAGAACAGGTGGCAGTGTTTCATTTGTTGAAACGCTGGCAGGGATTTTATGTAAAGGAAGGAAATCCGAAAAATATTCAGAAATTTGAGGATCTGCTCAGAGAGGATGTGCGGATGATCAACCGGGAAAAGGGAAGTGGGATCCGTATCTTTATTGATGAAATGTGCAAAAAGCTGGATATTGATCCGGATCGTATTCACGGATATGAAGATATTGCATCTTCTCATCTGATTGCAGCTACCAATGTGCTGCGGGGAACGGCAGATGTGGCGATCGGAAACGAAAAATCAGCCCGGCAGATGGAAGGCATCCAATTTCTTCCATTGAAGCAGGAGAGTTATGATATCGTATTTCGGAAAAAGGATTTGAAACGAAAAGAATTTCAAAATCTCCTGAATATTATCGGATCAGAGGAATTTCAGAAAGAAGCAGAAATGATGTCCGGCTATGATATCAGTGATATGGGAAAACAGCTCTACTAGATAGGGCTGTTTTTTATCTCAGTCTGAGTTGAGACTCCCACTTCTGCAAGTGGTGAGTAATAACAAATCTTTCTCAGTGGGAGTTCAATCTCCGACTGAGATAAACGCTCCGCGAGGATGTGCAGTGATTCTGAGAAGAATATGTCAGCTTTCGCTGACCAGAATCACGCACCAAGTCTCACGTGCGTTCGACTTGAATTGATAGGAAATTACGTTGAATTTCCTATCAAACAAAAGCACTTCGTGCAAACAATGCGCACTCGCACGAGAAGAAATGATTGCTTCGCAATTGTGCTCGGCGCGGACAAGAAAGATGTGCTGTTGATGATTTTGTCCGCGAGAGTGTGTGATAACACACTTTCTTGTGAAAATACAATGGTATATCATATAAATACCAATAATATACTTGACAAACAAAATGAATTATAGTATAACAAAAACATACAAAACATGACAAAACATGACAAAAATGAAAAAACAGGAGAAAGTGAAATGAAAAAGAAAGTGCTAAGCTTAATGCTGGCAAGTGCTATGGTTCTTTCCATGGCAGCATGCGGTAGTCAGAACACAGATCAGGGAGCAGCAAATGACACATCTGCGAAAGCAGAACAGAGCGACAGCTCCGAGGCAGCTAAGGAGAATTCTGATTCAGAGGAGCTTGAAAGCACACAGATTACGGTATTTGCAGCAGCAAGTCTGGAGAATGCTTTAAACGAAGTGATTAAAAAATACAATGAGACTCAGCCGAACGTAACAATCATACCGAGTTATGACAGTTCAGGAACATTGCTTGCACAGATTGAGGAAGGTGCAGCTTGTGATGTATTCTTCTCTGCAGCCCAGAAGCAGATGGATACGTTACAGAACGATGATCAGCTGGTAGTGGACGGAACCCGTCATAACGTAGTAAACAACCAGGTTGTAGTAATCACATACAAAGGAAGCGGCACAGCAGTTACAGGTCTTGAGAACCTGAAAGATGCGAAGAGCATCGCAATGGCAGACGGAAGTGTTCCGGTTGGTAAATACACACGTCAGGCCATGGTAAATGCCGGAATGCTGGATGCGGTAGATGATGTATCTACCATACCGACAGATGTGATCTCCCAGGCTTTGGACGGAGTTGAAATCAACGAGTGCGGTAACGTAAGTGCTGTTAAGACTCAGGTGGCAGAAGGATCTAACGAAGTAGGTACCGTATATTATTCTGATACATACGGACTGGAAGATAAGCTGGACATCCTTCAGGTCATCAGCTATGATCTGACAGGTAATGTTATTTATCCGATCGCTCAGGTTAAGAATGACGAGGCTGATGAGTTAGAACAGAAAGCAGCCCTGGATTTTGTAAACTTCGTAAAATCTGATGCGGCAAAAGCTATTTTTGACAGCTACTATTTTGATACAAACGTAGAAGACTAAGTCGATAAACTATGATACTTCCTGGAAATGATATTGATTACCATCAGTATTTTTTCGGTATAATTTCAAAATGCATAGAAGTTCAGATGAAAACTGGACAGAGTATGTCCGGGTTTTATCTGTAACATCTGGATAGATACCAGGTAAAAGAATGTGGATTTATATGGATGTGGAAGGAAGGACTGGGAGAATTTGTATATGGATACAATTATGGAAATTGTGAAGAATCTGGATTGGACACCGTTGTTCATTTCCTTTAAGACAGGAATTGTAGCAACGGTTATTTCCTTTTTTCTGGGATTATTTGCAGCACGAAAAGTGATACATGCGGGAGAACGTGTCAAAGCGATTGCGGATGGCTTCCTGACATTGCCGATGGTACTGCCGCCGACGGTTGCCGGATTTTTTCTGCTTTTATTATTCAGTAAGCGCCGCCCGATCGGTATGTTTTTGTTTGAGCAGTTCGGCATTAAGGTGGTACAGACCTGGCTTGGATGTATCATTGCGGCAACGGTGATCTCTTTCCCGCTGATGTATCGGAATGCGCGGGCGTCCTTTGAACAGCTGGACGCAAACCTGATCTATGCGGCCCGGACGCTTGGAATGTCTGAAATGCAGATCTTCTGGAAGATTGCAGTGCCGAATGCGGGTCCCGGTATCATCGCAGGAACAATACTGACCTTTGCGCGGGCTCTTGGAGAGTATGGTGCGACTTCTATGCTGGCAGGTAATATCCCCGGCAAGACATCGACGATTTCGCAGAAAATCGCCATGGTTATTCAGGATGGTGACTATCTGACAGCAGGTGTGTGGGTTATCATCATTCTTGCAATTGCTTTCTGCATCATCGTGGCAATGAACCTGGTGGCAGGTAAAAATATGAAGAATACGCAGAGCTGGTAGGGTACTCACGTGAGTTCGACTTGAATATGTGTGTGGGAAAAGGAATATTATGGCAATAGAAGTAGCAATCAAAAAGAAAATCGGCAATTTTTGTCTGGATGTTGCGTTTTCGGCAGGCGAGGAAATGTTTGCTCTGCTTGGCGCTTCCGGATGCGGCAAAAGTATGACATTGAAATGCATCGCCGGAATTGAGACCCCGGATGAGGGGAAAATTATATTAAATGGTCGCACATTATTCGATTCTGAGAAAAAAATCAATTTGATTCCGCAGAAAAGAAAGGTTGGATATATGTTTCAGGATTATGCCCTGTTTCCTAATATGACCGTTGAGAAAAATATCATGGCGGGCATGGGAAGAAAACCGCAAAAGGAAATCGTGCAGGATTATATTCGCCGTTTTCGTCTGGAAGGACTGGAGCATCATCTTCCGCGGCAACTTTCCGGGGGGCAGAAACAGCGTGTGGCGCTGGCCCGTATGATGGCATCACAGCCGGAGATTCTGCTGTTGGATGAACCATTGTCGGCACTGGACAGTTTTCTGAAATGGCAGGTGGAAGAGGAACTGCAGGATCTGCTTTCCGAGATTGGGAAAACTGTACTTTTTGTGTCACACAGCCGTGATGAGGTGTATCATCTCTGTGATCGCATCTGCGTGCTGGATAAGGGACATATTGAGACTGTGCAGGAAAAGAAAGAGTTTTTTGCAAATCCGGTGACCAGGGCAGCTGCCCGTATTTCCGGCTGCCGCAATATCGTACCGGCAAAACGGCTGTCAGAGCATCAATTAGATGTTCCGGACTGGGGAATCTGCTTTGAACTGGAAAAAGAAATTCCGAAAAATACGACATTTGTGGGCGTGCGCGCACATTATATCGACGTGTCTACGGATCTGGCAGAAGCAAAGAACAGTTCTGTCATGCAGACCGATCGTCTGCTGGAGCAGCAGTTTGAGTCAGAACTGGTACTGAAATACAGCACAGAGACGATGTCATTGCGAATTCTGATGGATAAAGAAAAGGCAGAACAGTTTGCACAGCATGAACAATTACGCATCACAATACCGGAACATGCGTTGCTGCTGTTACATGCATAAAAAACTTCATTTGGCTTTATATCCTTAAAAAGTCTTTACAAGCAACAATTTAGTGTGATACAGTGTATAAAACTGTAAAAGGAAGTAAAAAGTGATGATGAAAGCATGGAAAAAGAATATTCGCAAAGTCGTTCCGTATGTTCCTGGCGAACAGCCAAATAAGGAGCGTATGATTAAATTAAATACAAATGAAAATCCATATCCACCGGCTCCCGGCGTGGCAGAAGCTTTAAAAAATCTGGATCCTGACCGTCTGAGGTTGTATCCGGATCCGGCCTGTACCCGCCTGGTGGATGCGATTGCAAAGCAGAAAGGTTTAAAACCGGAGCAGATATTTGTCGGTGTTGGTTCCGATGATGTTCTCGCCATGTGTTTTATGACCTTTTTTAATAGTGAAAAACCAATCCTGTTTCCGGATATTACCTATTCTTTTTACGATGTTTGGGCGGAGGAATTTCGTATTCCGTATGAGACACAGCCGCTGGATGATGATTTCAATATCCGAAAAGAGGATTATTATAAAGAAAACGGTGGTGTGATTTTTCCAAATCCGAACGCACCGACCGGGGTGGAAGCATCCCAGGAGATGATTGAGGATATTTTGCAGCACAATCAGGATGTTATCGTGATCATTGATGAGGCATATGTGGATTTTGGGGCCAGGACAGCCCAGCCGTTACTTGAAAAATATGATAATCTGATCGTAGTGCAGACATTTTCAAAATCACGTTCCATGGCGGGAATGCGCATTGGATATGCCATGGCATCACCGGAACTGATCAAATATCTGAATGATGTAAAATATTCCTTCAATTCCTATACAATGGATCAGACGGCATTGGATCTCGGTGTGGCATCCATCGAAGATCAGGCATATTTTGAGGAAACTTTACATAAGATCATTCAGACAAGGGAACGTGTAAAGCTCCGGTTGACAGAACTTGGATTTACGTTCCGTGATTCCAGAAGCAATTTTATTTTTGCATCTCACAAAAGCTGTCCGGCAGAGGAATTATTTGAAAAATTAAAAGAAAAAGATATTTATGTCCGTTATTTTAATAAACCGCGGATTCATAATTATCTGCGTATCACAATCGGAACAGATGCTGAGATGGACGAGTTCCTGTCGGAAGTAGAGAATTATCTGAAGGAATCCGGCAGATTATAAGCACATTGTGCATAGGATGCAAACATGGGAATCTCAACTCTGACTGAGAGAAAAAATGATTTTAGGAGGATTATATGGAAAGTCTGGTAACCTGGTTTACAAGTACTTTAGGTGCACATATTTCAAGGGAAGCGGTCGTGTTTATTATTTCACTGTTTCCGATTCTGGAACTGAGAGGTGGTATTCTGGCATCATCGTTACTTGATGTTACGATGTGGAAAGGAATCTTGATCAGCGCGGTAGGAAATGTTCTTCCGATTCCGTTTATTTTATTTTTTATCAAAAAAATATTTACAGCAATGAAGAAAACAAAGTTGTTGCGGCCGCTGGTTGAGAAGATGGAAAACAAAGCAATGAAAAAGCGTGACCAGATTGAAAAATATGAATTCTGGGGACTGGTTTTATTTGTTGGCATTCCGCTTCCGGGAACCGGTGCATGGACCGGCGCACTGGTGGCATCGTTGATCGATATGGATATCAAGAAAGCTTTCAAGGCGATTTTGCTTGGAATCTGTCTTGCAGCCGTGATCATGACACTGATTTCTTATGGTGTACTTGGACATATCATCAGATAATGAAATATGTTCAAGTTGAACGCACGTGAGACTTGGTGCGTGATTCTGGTCAGCGAAAGCTGACATATTCTTCTCAGAATCACTGCACATCCTCGCGGAGCGTTTATCTCAGTCGGAGATTGAACTCCCACTGAGAAAGATTTGTTATTACTCACCACTTGCAGAAGTGGGAGTCTCAACTCAGACTGAGATGAAGAAGCAGAGTGTTTTGCCTGCCCGATAACGACAGACATAATAATATAGCGTAAGAGGGGGACTTTACGATGGAAACAATGGAAGCAAGAATGGTAAAACTGTATGCAAGAAACAACAATCACGTAGCGTTGCATGCCATTCCGGGACATTTTGCTACAAGCCACTCACATATCAACTTTTATATTGATATGACGAGCCTGAAAACCCGTGCCAATGAGGCACAGGAAGTTGCAAAAAGTCTGGCAGGAGATTATGTGAACTCTACTGTGGTGGATACGATCGTCTGCATGGACGGCACGGAAGTGGTTGGTGCTTATCTGGCACAGGAGTTTGAAAAACGCGGTTTTCGCAACACTAACCTGCATGATACGATTTATGTGGTCACACCGGAGTATAATGCGAACAATCAGCTGATTTTCCGTGACAATACGATTCCTGCCATCAAAGGAAAAAATGTGATTTTGCTGCTGGCAACTACAACGACGGGACTGACTGTGCGGCGCAGTCTGGAGTGCGTGCAGTATTATGGCGGAACTGTCCATGGCATTTCTTCCATCTTCAGTACTGTGAAGAAAGTTGGCGGCATGGAAGTGCATTCTGTATTCAATGCGGATGATGTGCCGGGCTATCAGGCGTTTGGCAGAGATGAATGTCCGTATTGCAAAAAAGGATTTGCGATTGAAGCTATGGTAAACGGATTTGGCTATTCGCAATTATAAAAAACTTGACAAGGCAAAAAATGTTGTTTATCATGTTTAATGACTTTGAAAATTTTATAGTTATAAAAGGTAATGACAAAGAGGAGTACGCAAAAAATGCGGTGACAGGGAAGAGGGTCCATGGACTGAAAGACCGTCTGACAGGCAGTTTGCGGAAGGTAGCTTTGGAACCGGATATCTGAAGCCAATGCAGCATATGTATAGGACAAAAGCAGCGATCGTTATGAATTTACGTATTGTTGCCCTGAGAGAACAGACGATATGTTTGTTGTATGGTGGGTAGGAGATCCCGGGTGATTCCCGTTAATCAATCATAGAGATTCCATTAATTTCCGGAAAAGAAAGAGAGGTACAAGCTGTTTTTGTACAGGGAGTTGATGGGATAAAATGAAGGTGGTACCGCGTAGATTCGCCCTTCACATGCGATTATGTATGTGAGGGGTTTTTTGTTTTACAGGAAATTCGGTTAAAATCCTTATAAAACAAAGCACTTGAAAGGAGATAAAATGAAAGAATTAGCAAAGACCTATGATCCAAAAGGGATTGAAGACCGTCTTTACCAGAAATGGGAAGACAATAAATATTTTCATGCAGAAGTAGACAGAAGTAAAAAACCATTTACGATTGTTATGCCGCCGCCAAATATCACCGGCCAGCTTCACATGGGACATGCGTTGGACAACACTATGCAGGATATTCTGATCCGTTATAAGAGAATGCAGGGATATTCTGCATTATGGCAGCCGGGTACTGACCACGCAGCCATTGCGACAGAAGTTAAAGTTATTAACAGCCTGAAAGAAAAAGGAATCAATAAAGCAGACTTAACCCGTGACGAGTTCCTGAAATATGCATGGGACTGGAAAGAAGAATACGGCGGACGTATCGTAAAACAGTTAAAGAAAATGGGATCTTCCGCTGACTGGGAGAGAGAGCGTTTTACCATGGATGAGGGATGTTCTGAGGCAGTCAAAGAAGTATTTATCCGCCTGTTTGACAAAGGATATATTTACAAAGGATCCCGTATCATCAACTGGTGTCCGGTCTGCAAGACTTCTATTTCTGATGCAGAGGTAGAGCACGTAGAGCAGACAGGTCATTTCTGGCACATCAAATATCCGATCATCGGTGAGGAAGGCAGATTTGTAGAGATCGCAACCACCCGTCCGGAAACCATGCTGGGTGATACAGCCGTGGCTGTAAATCCGGATGATGAGCGCTACACAGATATTATCGGCAAGAAGTTACTGCTTCCGATCGTAAACCGTGAAATCCCGGTGATCGCGGATCCATATGTAGACAAAGAGTTTGGAACCGGCTGTGTAAAAATCACACCGGCACATGACCCGAACGATTTCGAGGTTGGAAAACGCCACAATCTGGCAGAAATCAACATTTTAAACGATGATGCAACGATTAATGCAAATGGTGGCATTTACGAAGGTATGGATCGTTATGAAGCAAGAAAAGCCATCGTTGCAAAATTAGATGAGCTTGGCTTACTTGTAAAAGTAGTTGAACATGTTCATAACGTAGGTACCCACGACAGATGTAAGACAACCGTAGAGCCGATGATCAAACCGCAGTGGTTTGTAAAAATGGAAGAAATGGCAAAACCGGCCATTGATGCATTACAGTCCGGCAGATTAAAATTTGTTCCGGAAAGCTTTGGAAAGACTTATATGCATTGGCTGGAAGGCATCCGCGACTGGTGTATTTCCAGACAGCTCTGGTGGGGACACAGAATCCCGGCTTATTACTGTGAAGAATGTGGTGAGATGGTTGTTTCCCGTGATATGCCGGAGAAATGCCCGAAATGCGGCTGCAGTCATTTAAAACAGGATGAGGATACACTGGATACCTGGTTCTCCTCTGCCCTGTGGCCATTCTCCACACTTGGCTGGCCGAACAAGACAGAAGAACTGGATTATTTCTATCCGACCGATGTACTTGTCACCGGATATGATATCATCTTCTTCTGGGTTATCCGTATGGTATTCTCTGCTTTGGAGCAGACCGGTACAGAGCCGTTCCACACGGTACTGATCCATGGTCTGGTTCGTGATTCCCAGGGACGTAAGATGAGTAAATCCCTTGGAAACGGTATCGATCCGTTAGAGGTTATTGATAAATATGGTGCAGATGCCCTGCGTCTGACCCTGATCACCGGTAATGCGCCTGGAAACGATATGCGTTTCTACTGGGAGCGTGTAGAGTCCAGCCGTAACTTTGCAAACAAAGTATGGAATGCATCCCGATTCATTATGATGAACCTGGGTGACGAGCAGCCGACCAAACCGGAAGCAGCAGATCTGTTGCCGGTTGACCGCTGGATTTTATCGAAAGTAAATACACTGGCAAAAGATGTGACAGAGAATATGGATAAATACGAGCTGGGAATTGCAGTTCAGAAAGTCTATGATTTCATCTGGGAAGAGTTCTGTGACTGGTATATCGAGATTGCAAAAGTGCGTCTGTACAAGAAAGAAGAAGATCCAAAAGCTGCAAATGCGGCACTCTGGGTTCTGAAAACGGTACTGGCTAATGCGTTAAAGATGCTGCATCCATATATGCCGTTTATCACAGAGGAAATCTTCTGTACGCTTTGTCCGGAAGAAGAGACCATTATGCTGGCTCCGTGGCCGGAATACACCGAAGAGTGGAATTTTGCAAAAGAAGAGGCAGATGTGGAAACCATCAAAGTGCTGGTTAAGGGTATCCGCAATATCCGTTCCGAGATGAATGTTCCACCAAGTCGTAAAGCAAAATACTTCATTGTATCTCCGGATGCAGACCTGTGTGATCTGTTTGCTTCCCATAAAGATATCTACAGTCAGCTGATTTCTGCAAGTGAGATCGACGTACAGGCAGATAAAGCAGGAATTCCGGAGGATGCTGTATCCGTTGTTATCCCGAATGCTGTTGTATACATTCCGTTAGAGGAGCTGGTAGATATGGCAAAAGAACGGGAACGACTGGAGAAAGAGAAAGCAAAACTTGCAAAAGAGCTGGCTCGTTCCAACGGTATGCTGAATAATGAGAAATTCTTAAGCAAAGCACCTCAGGCAAAAGTGGATGAGGAGAAAGCAAAACTTGAAAAATATAAACAGATGATGGAAGACGTGGAAAATCGTCTGGCACAGTTAAAATAATATGAGTGAAAACATGAAACAAGCGGTGGAATTTTTGTATGGAATTCCAAAGTTTACCAAAAAACACAGCCTTGCACATACACAGCATTTCATGGAGCTGCTTGGCAACCCTGGTAATCGCTGCAAAGTCATTCATGTGGCAGGAAGTAATGGTAAAGGAAGCGTTTGCTGCTTCCTTTACCATATGTTGCTTTCTGAGGGAAAAACCGCAGGATTGTTCACATCTCCGCATCTGATCGATGTGCGGGAACGTTTTCAGTTAAATGGTGATTTATGCGGTGAGGATCAGTTTCTGTCTGCCTATGCCCGGGTAAAAAAGACTGCAGAGGAACTGGAACGGAAAGGTCTGGGTTATCCGACATTTTTCGAGTTTATTTTTGCCATGGGCATGGTAATTTTTGAAGAGGCCGGAGTGGAGTATATCGTATTGGAGACAGGACTTGGCGGCAGGCTGGATGCCACAAACAGCGTTGCACATCCGGTGCTTTGCATCATTACGTCTATCAGCCTGGAGCATACGGAGATTCTGGGAGATACCATTGCACAGATTGCCGGGGAAAAAGCGGGAATTATCAAAACGGGCGTACCGGTTGTCTTTGATGCTAATGAATCTGAGGCAGCAGCAGTTATTGCAGACCGTGCGCGGGAATTACACAGTCCCTGCACCGCCCTTGAGAAGAAAATGTACCGGATGTTGGAATTTAAGAATAATTTTATTGATTTTTCGCTTTCGACTGCGTATGATAAGGAAACAAGATGGACGATTCCGGGAGCAGCAGATTATCAGGTGGAAAATGCGGCACTGGCGATTCTTGCCATGCGCATTCTGCAGCAGCAGTATCCGTCAGCATTTTCCGGTGATTCTTTTGAACGGCAGCTTCATTCAGGCATGAAAGCAGCGTTCTGGCCGGGAAGGATGCAGGAGATCGCACCGGAGATTTATTTTGACGGGGCGCATAACACCTCCGGCATCGGTATGTTTACCGAAGCAGTGAAGCGACTGACTGCTGCGGACAGGTATCGTCCGCTGCTACTGTTTTCCATGGTAAAAGAAAAGGATTACAGTACGTCGATCGATATGCTGACCAGCGATATTGTATGGGATGAGATGGCAGTAACAACGATTCCGAATGAGCGTGGCATATCTTTTGAAAAATTGCAGAAACTATTTGAATACAAGTTAAAAGAACAGGCGATGGAGCAGACATCGGACGATATTTCTGAGAAAACAGTGAATCCGAAAACAGGATGTCGGTCTGATGCAGAGCATCCGATTATCGGTTTTGCTGATTATCGGGAAGCACTCCGGGTAATGAAAAATAAGAAGAAGCCGGGACAGAAGTTATTCTGTACGGGTTCCCTCTATTTTATCGGTGCATTGATGGAAGCGTGGAAGGAGAACTGTGATGATTGATTTCGAGGAAGAATTAAAGAAATTTGAACCAAGTATGGAAGTGGAAGATGCGGAAGATGCGATCTACAATCGTGATCTGACAGATATGATGGATATTTTACAGGAAATGTTGAAAGAGAGCAGAAGATAGGAGGGCACAGATGAATTGTTATTATTGTGGTGCGTACCTGGATTCTATGGATACCTGTCCGAAATGTGAAGCAGATGTGAAAATCTGGAAAAAGATTGTCAGTATTTCCAACAAACTTTACAATGACGGACTGGAGCGCGCACAGGTTCGTGATCTGAGCGGAGCCGTTGAATATCTGAAAATGAGTCTCCGTTATAACAAAATGAACACCAATGCCCGTAACCTGCTGGGACTGGTTTACTTTGAGATGGGTGAATCCGTGAAAGCACTGAGCGAGTGGGTCATCAGTAAAAGTCTGCAGGGGGAGGATAATCCGGCAACCGGTTATCTGGCGGATATCCAGAAAAGTTCTGCCCGTCTGGACAACCTGAACCAGACCATTAAAAAATTTAACCAGTCACTGACTTACTGCAAAGACGGCAACACGGATCTGGCACTGATCCAGCTGAAAAAAGTACTGGCATTGAATCCAAAGCTGGTGAAAGGTCATCAGCTGCTGGCACTGTTATACATGAAAGAAGAACGTTATGATCTTGCACTGCGTGCATTAAAAAATGCAGAAAAAATAGATGTCGGTGATGCGAATACCATGCGTTACAAAAAGGAATGCCGTGAACATCTGAAAGCCAATGGAAAAGTTAAAACAAAGGAAAAAGATACGGTAAGTTATCAGAGCGGCAATGATCTGATCATCCGTCCGGCGAAGTTTACCGATAATACCGCTGTTCTGACAGTGGTCAATCTGCTGGTGGGTGCCGCCATCGGAATCGCAGTAGTGTGTTTCCTGATCGTACCCGGTATCCGGAAAAATGCCAATACAAACGCGGCATCCCAGCTGGTCAAAGCAAATGAAACCATTGCAACCAGAGAGCAGAGCATAAAGAGCCTTGAGGACGAAATTTCCAGCCTGCAGCAGACCGTAGCGGACGCACAGACAGAGACAAGTTCTGCCGGGGAGAAAAACACATCTTATGAAGCTCTGCTGAACGCCTACGTGGCTTATGCGGCAAAAGAAAATGTAAAAGCCGGCGAGAGCCTTGCAAACGTCAACCGTGATCTGCTCAGTGAAAATGCACAGCAGATTTATGATAACATGATGACAGATGTAAAAAGTGCCATGTTGGAAGCGGATATGAATGAAGCACTGGATCTGTATGAAAAGAACAATTACAGTGAAGCTATTACAAAATTTGAATCCATCGTACAGACTGACGAAGGTTATCAGGAAGGAAAAGCAGCCTACTATCTGGCCTTTGCCTATAACTATCAGAAAGATGAGAGCAATGCATTGAAATGGTTCCAGATCGCAAAAATTCACACGAATTCCTCCAGCGTGCGCAACACCTGTAAGGAAATGATTGATGATATGCAATCCCGCGGTATTACCGTACCGGATGCAAGCGGCAGTACCGGTACACAGGCAGGCGGAACTCCCGACGGATCTGCGGCAGATAATACAACTGCGGACAACTCGGATAACAATACTGATAATGAGTAATGAATTATGCCGCAGGCATTTTTAGAAAGTAGAAGACAGTATACGAAAGATAAAGTGAATGAATATTTCGAAATATTAATGCGAAAAATATTTATTCAATATATCGAAGATGAATTCGATGTAACGATATCTTTCCTATACTGTCTTTTTCGTATCTAAAAATATGAAGATGTTGGGGGCAAAAGATGCCATACGAATTGTTCTATTTATTTTCGTAGCGTAAATGGCAGCTGAGAGGAAGAAAACACAAAGCGAGACGGTAGGGCGATTTTCGTAATCGGAGCGAGCATAGTTCCGCCTCCGTGAGTGTGTCTGAGCCCACAGCCGGTTTTGCTGAGGGCGAGTTCGCGGGAGGAGGCGGAAATGGGCGGCGCAGCGCAGATAGAAAATCGTCCGTGTCCGCGTGTGTTTTCTTCCTCCAGCTGCCTTTATAAAAAATAAAAAGTCATAAAAGACATAAAACCCAAAAAGGAGACAAAAACATGGAGTGTGAATATCAGATCAAAGGAACCACGCTGCGCATTTTTCTGCCGCAGGAGCTGGATCATCATGTATCTGCCAGACTGCGGGAAGAAGCAGATCTTATGGTGGAGACACATTTTATCAGAACGATTATATTTGATTTTTCCGGCACTGACTGGATGGACAGTTCCGGCATCGGTGTCATTCTTGGGCGGTATAAAAACATGAAACTGTCTGGTGGCCATGTATATGCCGTACATTTAAATGAGCGGATGAAAAAAATATTTGCGATGTCCGGCATGGAACACTTGATGGAGGAGGAATAAAGCGCATGATACAGGAAAAAGAAAAACAGTCACAGGCAGAAACGCAGGAACAGGGAGAAAACTGGATGCAGATTGCGTTTGCAGCACAATCAGAAAATGAAGGATTTGCCCGCACGGCAGTGGCGGCATTTGTCAGCTGTCTGGATCCGACCATCGATGAACTGGCGGATATCAAAACCGCTGTGTCTGAGGCAGTGACGAATTGTATTATTCATGGTTACAATCTGAAAGGCGGCACGATCTGGCTGGAGGCAAGTCTGTCAGGACGGACGTTGTATGTGGCGGTTACGGACGAGGGACGCGGAATCAGAGACATCAAACAGGCGCTGGAACCATTGTTTACGACACGACCGGATCTGGAACGTTCCGGCATGGGATTTTCTTTTATGGAAGCCTTTATGGATGTTGTGGAAGTGGAATCTTCTCCGGGAAAGGGGACACGGGTTGTCATGAAAAAGGAGATCAGATAGTTACATATGGATCAGGTGTTGGAAACAATTAAACGGGCACACCAGGGAGATAAAGCAGCCAGAGACAGGCTGGTACAGGAAAATATGCCACTGGTATGGAGCATTGTGCGTCGGTTTTCCAACCGGGGGTATGAGCCGGAGGATCTGTTTCAGATTGGAAGCATCGGCTTACTGAAAGCCATTGACCGGTTCGATACTGCATATGAAGTGAAGTTTTCCACTTATGCCGTACCACTCATCATCGGTGAGATCCGTCGTTATTTGCGGGATGATGGCATGCTGAAAGTCAGTCGTTCTCTGAAGGAGACTGCATGGAAAGTTCGAAAGGCAGAAGCAGACTGGCAGAATACGGTGGGGCGGGAGCCAACACTGGAAGAACTCTCAGAAAAGACAGGCATCCGGAAGGAAGAAATTGTGCAGTCGTTGGCAGCAAATACAGAAGTGGACTCTCTGTACCGGTCGATTCCGGGCAATCAGGGGAAAGAAATCACATTGGGGGAACAGATCTGTGACCGGCATAACGAGATTGAAGAACGTACCGACCATCTGTTTCTGGAACAGCTGCTGGATACACTGGAAGCGAAGGAGCAACAGCTGATCTATCTGCGTTATGTGGAGGAAAAAACGCAGTCCGAGGTGGCAAAAATCATGGGTACTACGCAGGTACAAATTTCCAGAAGGGAGAAAAAACTGCTTGCGAAATTGCGCGAGAGAGCATAATATTTTGTTACAGTATGCAGTTGGTGATAAAAAATATTCAATAAAAGTTCTTGCATAACAAATGTGGATGTAATAGAATATACGTTAGCCTGTGCTAATTCGAGCGCAGAATAAGCATCTCTCCGCATCAAGTGCATAGAGTACTAAGCGGTGGGGAAGGAGAATATAAAAGATCTGAAAGTACGGAGGATAATCGCAGATGAAGAAAAAAATCTGGATGATGCTGCTGTGCGGTGCACTGGTCTGTTTCCCGCTGGGAGGCTGCGGTATAAACCGGGCCGATGCGGACACAGGATCGGTACAGAGTGAAGCGGCGTCAGATCATAAAACAACAAAAAACAGCAATGCGGAGTACACCAGTGAAGTATTTGCCATGGATACTTATATGACATTGACTGCTTACGGTGAGAATGCAAAAGAGGCGGTGGAAGCCGGGATAGCGGAGATCCAGAGACTGGATGCACTGCTGTCTACCGGAGATGCGAACAGTGAAGTGGCGCAGATCAATCAAAATGGGGGCGGTACACTGTCTGAGGATACGGACTATCTGGTAAAACGTGCCCTCGCTATTTATCAGAGTACACAGGGTGCTTTTGATATCAGTATTTATCCGGTGATGCAGCTCTGGGGATTTACTACCGGTGATTTTGCCGTTCCTTCGAAGGAAGATCTGGCTGCAAAACTTGCACTGGTGAATGCCGGCAGGATCAGTCTGACGGAGGACAGCGGTGTATCATCCATTACCCTTCCGGAAGGGATGGAAATTGACCTGGGTGGAATCGCCAAAGGCTACACATCCGGAAGAGTTATGGAAGTCATGAAACGTTATGGTATTGAGAGTGCCGTGATCAATCTGGGGGGCAATGCGCATGTGCTGGGTTCCAAGCCAGATGGTTCTGCATGGAAAGTCGGTATTCAGGATCCGAATGATACGAACGGTTATCTGGGAGGAGTCAGTGTCAGAGATAAAGCTATCATCACTTCCGGTGGTTATGAGCGCTATTTTGTAGATGAGGCAACCGGTGTGAAATATCATCATATCATCGATCCGAAGACCGGATATTCAGCCAATAACGGACTGATTTCAGTCACTATTGTCAGTGCTGACAGTACACTGGCGGACGGACTGTCCACGTCTCTGTTTGTACTGGGCACGGAGGATGCCATTGCATACTGCGAAGAACATTGTGCAGAAGACGGATTTGACGCAATTATGGAGGATGAGGACGGAAAACTGTATATTACCGATGGCATCATGGATGATTTTATCAATATGAACAATACGGCAAATATTCAGGAAATCAAGACAAAGTAAACATAGGGCGGTAAGGAAGTATGAAAAAACAAAAGATATCTGCAAAAATAGTGGCACTTCTGGCGATGATGATTGCGCTGGCACTGGTGTTCAGTTATGTGGAAACACTGATTCCAATCAATTTCGGGATTCCGGGTGTGAAGCTTGGTCTGGCAAACCTGGTGATTGTGGCGGCACTTTATCTGATCGGCGGCAAAGAGGCATTTCTGGTTTCTGTTGTGCGTATTTTTTTGAGTGGATTTATGTTTGGAAATCTGGCTTCTATCATGTACAGTCTGGCAGGCGGTCTGTTGAGCCTGGCAGTGATGCTTATTCTGAAAAAAACAGATAAACTGTCCATTCTGGCAGTCAGCGTACTTGGCGGAATCTGCCACAATATCGGACAGCTGATCGTGGCGATCCTTGTGGTGGAAAATCTGAAACTGATCTTTTATGTTCCGGTGCTGCTGATCTCCGGATTTGTTACCGGTCTGCTGATCGGCATCGTATCCAGAGTCATTCTGCCGGCAGTCAGACGGGCTTATGCAGCTGACAGCGCCCATTAGAGGTAAAACAGCCATTCGTGGAAAAATCTGCAATATCATAAAAAGAACGAGGCGTGAAATTTTTTTTATGGATTTTCACGAAGCAAGGCTTATTTCATGCGCTCAGTTGAGAATAAAGAAAAGATATTGCACATTATTTCTCAACAAGATGCTTTATTGAGAAAAATGAGAAAAAATATTTGACTTGTAAAAAAAAGTAATGCTATTATAACGTGCGTTAGAAAATGCTAATACATGTTATAATAGCATTTTTTTGTGAGAGAAAAAAACGTGTGACAGCATATTTTTTAGAAAGGTCGGGAGAGCGATGATGAAGAAAGAAAATAAAAAGACAGAGCCAGATGTGGAAAACAATGACCGGCAGAAAGAAAAAAAATCCGTAAAGCTTGGTTCACTGGCTCCGGCATTATCTGCCATTCTGGTAGTTGCCTGCGCAGGAGCATCCGTGGCAGCGTATACACCAAAGGTATATGCTGTACAGAAAGCAGCACCAAAAGCCACGGAGTCCGATACGGTGGAAGATACTACCGCAGAGGAGATGAGCCTGGAAGGTCAGGTATTTGATCTGCCGGATGGTATCTATGAAGGAACCGGTACCGGATTTGCAGGAAAGATTACAGTAGCTGTTGAAATCAAAGATAAAAAAATCGTAGCGATTACAATTTTAAATGTAGAAGCAGATGACGCGGCATTTTTCAACCGTGCCAAAGGGGTGATTGACCGGATCATCCAGTCACAGAATCTGGATGTGGATGTAGTCTCCGGAGCGACTTACAGTTCGAGAGGTATCATCAGTGCGGTCAAAAATGCGCTGACCGGTGAAAAGGACAGCGGAAAGACCGCAGAAAATCCGGGTCAGGGACAGGGCTCCACCACACTGGCAGCATCCATGGACGCAGGTGCTTACAGAGACGGTGTGTATTACGGAAGCGCCACCGGATTTGCGGGTCCGATCAAGGTTAAAGTTGTGATCACAGATGGAAAAATTGCATCTGTTGAGATTGTGGAGACTTCCGACGGAAGCAGTTATATCGGAAAAGCATCTTCCATTACCGGAAAGATTGTAGCTTCCCAGAGTACCAATGTAGACACGGTGTCCGGAGCGACCTACAGTTCCGTGGGAATTATCAATGCGGTACGAAATGCACTGGCACAGGCTGCCGTGAATCCGGGTGAGGGCGGACAGCAGGATCTGATCGTGCCTGAATTGCCGGAGCAGAAAGTAGAGGATGTCCCGGCAGTTCCGACGGTCAGCGGCAATTTCCCGTATCCGGATGGCACTTATTATGGAACCGCAGAAGGATATCTGGGTGACATTACCGTAGCGGTTGTGATCCAAAATCAGACCATCCAGTCCGTGGAGATTCTGTCCAATGAAGACGATGCGGCATATTTTGACCGTGCAAAAGTAGTGGCAAACCGTGTGGTTAATCAGCAGACAACAGGGGTAGATACCGTGTCCGGAGCGACCTACAGTTCCAGAGGTATCCTCCATGCGATCCAGGCGGCACTGGATGCTGCAAAATCAGCTGCAAATCCATCCCAGCCGGTGAAGCCGGATCATGGAAATGCAGGTGATAACGGAAACAATGGCAATGATAATAATGGAAATACCGATAACGGAAACGATGGATCTGATACAGATAAAAAATCCGTATACTATGCAGACGGAACCTATCCGGTAACGGTTCTGTGTGAGCCGGATGAGGATGAGGATTTTGAACCGTACCATCTGTCCGCAAGCGTTGTGATCAAAAACGACCGGGTGGCAGAGATCAATAATGTGACCGGAGACGGAGACAGCGGAAACAATTCTTACATCAAACGTGCAGTGAACGGTACTTCCGGCATGACCGGTATGGTATCCCGTATTATTGGTATGGCAGTGACAGATATGAGTGGAGAAAATGCGGGTGCACAGGTGGATCAGAACCTGACAGAGCTGGATACCGTTTCCCGTGCGACCTGTACGTCAAAATCCATTAAAGAAGCCTGCCGTGAAGCATTGCGTCAGGCAAGAGAAAAATTCCTGGCAGAGACTGAGTCTGCCCGGAACGAAGACGGAGAGGATAGCGCAGAATGAAAAAATTTTGGATACGGATGATCAATGTATGCGTCATTGTAGCAGCATTGATCGGATATAGTAAAGTGACACTGGCTCATGAACAGACGGATGCCGCGGCTAAAGCCGAGGCAGACCGTAAAAATGCGGAAATTGCAGCAGAGGCCGGGGAGACAGGCGGTTCCTATACAGACGGAACCTATCAGGGTACGGCCACCGGTTTTGGCGGTGATATCACAGTGGAAGTGACCATTACAGATGGCAGGATCGCCGCTGTGGATATCCTGTCTGCAGAAAAAGAAGACAGTGCCTATCTGACGATGGCAAACGATATCATTCCGGAGATCCTGGATGCACAGAGCGCGGATGTGGATACCATCAGCGGTGCGACCTTCAGCTCCACCGGAATCAAAAATGCAACGGCACAGGCTCTTGCGAAAGGCGGTGCCAGATAAATGAAACAGATGAATAAAAAGACGCTGAAGAAAGTGCATGTGTGGGTGCGGGCAGTGATACAGTTACTGTATTTTCTGTTTATTCCGTCTGCCTATACAGCCGCTTTTAACGGTGTAAAATACATTTTTACCCAGATGGGGGCAAAGAGTCATCTGGAGCTGACTTCCTTTGTGGTTACATTGATCGCTCTCTGCCTGTTTACGATTGTATTCGGCAGATTTTTCTGCGGGTTTGCCTGTGCCTTTGGAAGTCTTGGGGATGCAGTGCGCGCATTTTATGTGTTTATCTGCAAGAAACTGAAAAAGAAACCGGTGACGATGAAAGCATCGGTGGTAAAATATCTGCAGGCAGTGAAATATATCGTGCTGGTGCTTCTGGTAGTAAGTTGTTATACCGGTGTGTACAGCAAGACACAGGGCATGAGCCCATGGGATGTATTTTCCATGCTGCATGCCGGTAATTTCAAACTGGGCGGCTATATCGTAGGGCTGGTGCTTTTGGTGCTGATCCTGGTTGGTATGGCATTTCAGGAACGCTTTTTCTGTCGTGTGCTGTGCCCGATGGGAGCGGTATTTTCCATGCTTCCGGTATTGCCGCTGTTTACCCTGCGCAGAGACCGTTCCGAGTGTATCAGAGGCTGCCGTGCATGTACCATGAAATGTCCGTCTGATATTGAACTGGCACCGGATACGGCACCGGAACTTTCCGGGGACTGCTTCCAGTGTCAGAAGTGTATCGATACCTGTCCGAAAGGGAATATACATACCGGTATCCGCAGTCTGAAAGGAAATGAAATCTGGTTTACCGTGCTGCGGGCAGTGGTGCTGCTGGTGCTGTTCAAATTTATCGGACTTTAAAAGGGATGGCTTTCAATTCTCAATAATGTTGATGAAAAAATGTCAATAAGTATAAAATTCTAAAATCTTTGTTGACGATAAAAGAGAGTGATGCTAAAATAACCGACGTTAGAATGTGCTAACAACATTTATGCTTTGCTACAATAAGTTGCAAAAGTATAAAAGTGATTAGTGAATCTAACTCGGTTTTTTTCGCTTTTTTTAGAATAAAAACAGCAAGGAGGATTTTATATTTTATGAAGAGAAAAAAGATTTCAGCAAAAGTATGGGCTTCTATCATGGCAGCAGCTATGGTAATGAGCACCTGCCCGACAGCAGCATTTGCAGTAACTGCTGATAAAGTGGCAGCAGATGGAACCTATACAGCTACCAGACATGTTTACAGAACGATCGAGGATGTAGACGATGAGTGGAATGAGTATGATGTGAATGTCACTGTATCTGTAAAGGATGGAAAAATCTCTGATATTACAGCTACACCGAAAAATGGCTATGTGGAAGCTGACAACAGCAGCTATTTCAGCAAAGCTTACAGTAAGAAAAATGGAATCAGGACATTACTGACAGGAAAGGATGCCACGGAAGATACCATCAACGGATGGTCTACGGTATCCGGAGCTACCCGTACTTCCAAAGCCATCAAAGAGGCAGCACTGGAAGCAATCCAGGGTGCCCCGGAAGCATCAACCGCGCAGGAAGCGTATGTGCTGATGAACATTCCATATGCTGATTTTTATGCAGCAGAAGGAGATGCAGATGTAGATGCTGTTTCTTCTGCAACAAAAATGAAGACAAGAGCATCGCTTGCAGCAGGTTCTTATCATGTAAACAGTGATGGAACGGATATCAGTGGAATTACTTTTCCGGTAAAAGTCAGTGATCTGGCTGCTTTGACCGGGAAATATACACAGATTACAGATGAGAGTAAAGTAGATATTACAACCAGCATCAAAGGAAAAGAATCTACGACAACTTACAGTGGAAAAGATGCTTTGTTTGAAAGTGGAAATTATTCCTACTATGTATTATCTGAGGCACCATCCTACTATAAAGAACTGACGGTAAATGAAGACGGTTCTTTCAGTTTTGGAACGGTAAAAGGAACAGAAGCAACAACACTGACGGATGTGACAGGCAGTTTTTCTACTTCTTCCAAATATGGTGATTATCAGTTGAATCTGGATGGACTTCCGGATACGATCAACACCGTCTATGGAGTCACAATCAGTACAAAAGAAGGTGACAGTTACGGATTACGTCATGTGGAAAATATCTGGAAAAAAACAAAACTTGCATGGAGTACAGGCTTTGTAACAGAGGCTCATGGAAGCAAACTTTCTTATGAAGATTATGTATCTATGATGGGACAGACGATCAACAAAGTGACTTATTATACCGATGCGGGTGTTTATGAGATTCCGATGAATCAATATGTTCCGGTGAAATTTGCAAATACGATATCTGTTGAAAATGCATCTGCAGATGCAGGAAAGACAACAGTTACTATTACCGGCCTTCCAAAAGATTATGATGCTCAGTATACCGTAGAAGGTTTAAAAAATGCAGAGGTTAAAAATGGAATCCTGACATTTGATAAGGATTCAGCTGCACCGGGACAGTATACGTTGCGTGTTACAGATAAAAATGCTAAATATGCGGAACTGTCTGCAAGTTTTGAACTGACAACAGATAAAGCAGTGGTCGCATACGATAATGCAAGTGACAGTCTGGTTGCGGCAGAAGGAGCTTCCGCAGATGAAGTAACGTCTTACATTAAAAATATTAAAACAGTAACTGTTAACGGAAAAGCATACAATGCCTCCGGAAAAGGTTCTGTAAAAATTGTGAATGAAGATGGAACGTTGAATGAGAAGGCAGCTCCATTTAAAGACGCAAAAGCAGGAACGGAATTTGAAATTTCTGTAAAGGCAACCGGATATGCAAATGATTTCTCATTTACCTATGTAGCACCTGAATATACTTATGTCTACGCATCTGTTCCTTACACTGAGTATTATGCGAATGAAGATGTACAGAATGCGGGATCTGCAGCATCTTCCGATGTAATGGATACAAACGGAGAGTATGACAAGGGTGCATTTGATACCGTAACCCGTGCAACAGCAAACCATGGTCTGCACAGAGGAAGTTTCCAGCAGGATGTTGTAATCTATGATACGGATGGAAATACTTATGAGCCGATTTCCTGGACGGATGGAAATACTGCCATTTTATCAAATGGAAAAACACTGGTAAAAGCATCTGACAGAGCAACAGGAATCACGACTTTAACAGTCGATGGAAAAACAAGTACATATGACCATTATGTGATCAAAGGAATCAAATATGTTCCGGTAAAAGTGAAATCAAAAAATCTGGAAGCATTTAAGGCAGCATATAGTGTAACAGAAAGCGGAGAGACACTGTCCGGTGGTTATTCTGAGAATAATCTGAAGAGTTATACAGCAGTTGCAGATGTAAACGAAAATACAAATGGTCTGAAGACAGTTTCTCTGAATGCTGATGGTACATTCAGTTTCAGTGCGGCACAGGCAGGAACAACATCCGGATTAAAAGATACCGAACTGAAAACAGCAGATGCAGCAAACATGGGTGTTGAAGTAATGGACAGCAGTAAGTTTGGCGATTTCCTGCGTGTGGATCTGAAAAAGAACTATGGCGATCTTGGTTCCGCAATGCAATCCGTAGAGTGGACTTATTATGGAAGCGGTGATACAGAACTTGCAACTTACGGAACAAAATTTGCAGCAGATAACTGGATGCACAAATCTATGGGAATCCAGCTGGGACTGACAGATTCCCTGAGATGCCAGCTTCCGCAGGGAACGGATGGAACCGGAAAATGGGTACTTACAATTCATGCACTTGGTTATACAGATACAAAAGTAGAAGTCAATGTGACAGCAGATGATATCCATATTGCAACACCGGTCAGCGATACAAGCAAACTGGAGGCAGCGATCAAAGCAGCGGAAGCACTGAATAAAGAGGATTATACAGAAGCGTCCTGGAGCAATCTGGAAGCTGAATTAGCAGAGGCAAAAGAAGATCTGGCAACTGTTCCGACAGGAAAAACCAGTCAGGAGAGTATTGATGAGTCTACTGCACATCTGAACGCAGCCATTGCAGAACTGGAGAAAGTAAACAAATTCACGGGTCTTGCAAATGAGGCGGCAGCTGACGGCAACTGGTATTACTATACAGATGGTGATGTAGACGAAGAGATGACAGGGCTCGCAGCAAACGCAAACGGCTGGTTCTATGTAAAAGACGGTAAAGTAGATTTCTCTTACACAGGTCTTGTACAGAACGAATCCGGCTGGTGGTATGTACAGAACGGTGCGATCAGCTTCGCAGCAACAGGACTTGTATATGACAGCAACTACGGCTGGTGGTATGTAAACGGAAGTGCCATCGACTTTGGTTACACAGGCCTTGTGAACGACAGCACGTATGGTTGGTGGTATGTAACAGGCGGAGCCGTAAACTTCGGTTACACAGGCCTTGTGAACGACAGCACTTATGGCTGGTGGTATGTAACAGGCGGAGCCGTAAACTTCGGTTACACAGGTCTTGTATACGATAGCACTTATGGCTGGTGGTATGTAACAGGCGGAGCCGTAAACTTTGGTTACACAGGTCTTATATACGATAGCAACTACGGTTGGTGGTATGTAGAAGGCGGTGCGGTCAACTTTGGTTACAACAGCCTTGTATCGTACGGCGGAAGCTGGTGGAAGGTAACCGGCGGTATGGTAGATTTTGGTTTCACCGGCATTGTAAATTACTATGGCACAAATTATCGCGTTGTAAACGGACAGGTGCAATTTTAAATTCTGAAGTGAAAGGGGAAGTATAAAATTGTATCTGCCACAATAACAGTCAGAAAACTGGCAGATTAAAAAAATAAAATAGAATCTATTAAAAAATAGAATAATTATAAAAAATCGCTCCATACTAACAGCAAAATAAAGTGACAGAACGTATCAGATAATTGTCATCAGGTCAGTGATATCTGAACAGATATGTATGATACATGAGATTGTAAGCGTTTCTGCACAGAAGGAGGAAATTTGCATGTGTTGTAAATTGATGAAAAAGTGTTGCTGTATAGTAGTGATCGCAATGATCACGGGAGCGGTTTTTTATTTTTTATGCGGATTAAAAGGCGAAGCTATACAGGAGAACGGGTATCTGGGGCAAAAACTCCGATCTAAAAGAGAAAAAGTTAAGCAGGCCTGTGAATGCATGAAAGCGCAGGGAGAAGATATTGCAAGGGAAGTGAAATTTGCGGCAGAGTATTCCGCAGATGAGATGAAGGACAGCTGGAAACATGCAGGTGAAGCAGTGCGTAATGCTGCCAGTGAGATTAAAGCAGATATGTCTGAGATGAAAGAATCTGCACAGGCATTATTTACAGAGGATGAAGAAACTTCGGAAGAAAAGGAATCTGTATGAGTGCGGCAGGACAGATTTTATATCTGAAAATAGAACAGAACTGTATTGTATACAAGCGAAGTGTAACGCTGCAGGATATCGCATCGGTGGAATGTACCGATGTGGGGATCCTCCGTCAGGTGTTGCAGGAACAGATATATTATTTTTCTGGGAATGAGAAAAGCAGCTTGGTACAGGTTTTTTCGGTCTTAGATGTCATCCGGAAAATTCATGAAAAATATCCGGTGTTGGAGGTTGAAAACATTGGAGAACCGGATTTTGTGATTCGTTATGTGCCGGATCCGGAGAAAAAATCCGTGCAATATTTAAAGACAGCGTTGGTCTGCGTGATTCTGTTTTTTGGTTCCGCATTTACCATCATGACATTTATCGAGGATGTTTCTGTCAATAAAGTATTTAATGCCCTGTATACAAGAGTCACCGGACAGGTATCCAACGGAGCGGGAGTACTGGAAATCTGCTTTTGTATCGGTCTTGCCATCGGTATCATGGTTTTCTACAATCATGTCGGAACGAAGAAGATCACAGATGATCCGACACCGATCCAGGTGGCAATGCGCAAATACGAGCAGGATGTGGATACCACTTATATCGAGACCAGCAGCCGGAAAGGGAAAAGTAAGAAAGTGTGAATGCATTCCTGAATAAAGAAGGCAGAAAAAGAATGTGATATAAGATTGTTTGCATCGGAAAGAAAGGAGATCGGTAAGATGGTCACTTATCAGCTTCTGTTTGGCGCATTGGGATTGTTGTGTGGCATTGGTGTGGCAGCAGGAGTCTTTGCCCTGGTGGCAAGTCTTGGCATGGTGCCACGTATGGCGGGAAAAACCAGTGTGGCGGCCTATGTGCCTGCACTGGAAAACGGACTGATTGCCGGAGGAATCTTTGGCTGTGTGCTGGCTGTTTTCCCGGAACTTCCATTTCCGGTTGGAACATGGTTCCTGGGGGTGTATGGACTGGCCTCCGGCGTATTTTCAGGCTGTCTGTCCGTTGCACTGGCGGAAGTGCTCAACGTATTTCCGGTGCTGTTTCGCAGAATGGGAATCAAAACCGGTCTTGAGATACTGATCACGTTCTTTGCATTTGGAAAGGTTGCAGGCGGACTGGTTTATTTTTTCTGTGTTGCCAGATAAACGCTCCGCGAAGGTGCACCAAGTCTCACTGAACGAAAAAGTCTGAGCAGAAAGGATGGAAAAGAAGATGGGGCAAAAGAATGGACAGGAAAAACAGCAGAAGACGAAGGCGGAATATAAGAATATTTCCCGGGAGGAACTGATGCAGGAAATTTCCGGACAGGAGAATGCCAGAACCGAGGAAGAAAAAGAGGCACGAAAGAATGCCTATTATGCTTATGTCAGCCAGGTGACGCCGTCTTACAGTCTGACGCTGAATATGCTGAAAGCATTTCTGGTGGGCGGCATCATTTGCTGCATGGGTCAGGGCATTATGAATTTTGCCATGAGCCGGGGACTGGATCAGATGAACGCCGGGAAATGGACCAGTGTGATCCTGGTGCTAATCAGTGTGATCCTTACCGGGCTGAATATCTATCCTACGATTGCAAAATTCGGTGGTGCGGGCGCACTGGTTCCTATCACGGGATTTGCAAATGGCGTGGCAGCACCGGCGATAGAGTTTAAAAAAGAGGGGCAGGTCTTTGGTATCGGCAGTCAGATTTTTTCCATCGGTGGCCCGGTCATTTTGTATGGTATTTTTACCAGCTGGTTGTTGGGACTGGTGTATTGGATCTGGAAACTGGCTTCATAAAATTGTGCTAGATTTTCTCTCAGAAATATACTATTATGCTAAAGGGGCAACCATTAATAGAAATATGGGGGAAAGAATGTGGAAAACGATTTTTTTGGGACAGAAAAAATAGCAAAGATATTAATGAAAATGGCACCGCCTGTGATGCTGGCTCAGCTGATACAGGCGTTATATAATGTGGTGGACAGTTTCTTTGTCGGCCGTTACTCTGAGAGTGGTCTGACGGCACTCTCAATTATTTATCCGATCCAGCTGCTGATGATCGCACTGGCAGTTGGAACCGGTGTGGGCATCAACACCGAGATGGCGTATAATCTGGGAATCGGCAAAAAGAAACGCTCGGATGATACGGCAGGAATCGGTACACCGCTGGCACTTGTGATGTGGGTTCTTTTTGCAGGGGTCTGCTTTTTCCTGATGCCGGCATATGCGAGGATGAATACGTCTTCAGAGGAAGTCATTGCGATGGTAGTCAGCTACGGAAGAATCGTTTGTGTGCTCAGCATCGGACTGTTTTTAGAGAGCGTATGGACAAAAGTGCATCAGGCAGAGGGAAATATGAGGGTGCCCATGATCGCACAAATTGTAGGTGCAGTGGTGAATATCATATTGGATCCATTCCTGATCTTCGGATTATGCGGTCTGCCCAAAATGGGAATCGCAGGAGCTGCTACAGCTACCGTGGTGGGGCAGATCGCAGCGGCTGTGATCGTCATGAAAGGAGGATGTCGGAAAATACCGAAGTTAGTGGTATTTCCACATCAGATCAAACGGATTTATAAACTCGGTATTCCAAACATCCTGATGCAGTCGGCGTATACGTTTTACATATTTGGGCTGAATCTGCTCCTTGCAACCTTCTCAGATCAGGCAGTTACGGTATTGGGATTGTATTATAAATGGCAGGCATTTTTCTTTATTCCGCTTGGTGCGATGCAGACTTGTATCGTACCGGTGGTAAGTTACAATTTCGCCGCCGGAAAATATGAGCGTTGCAAAAAGACACTGAAGGTGGCCATTGGATTCGGTGTTGCCCTGATGATGATCGGTGTTGTCTTATTTGAAACAATTCCGGGACAGATGCTTCATGTGTTTTCACATGACCCGGAAGTTATCCGGATCGGAGTCGTGGCTTTCCGATTTATCGGAATCAGCTTTGTGCCATTGGTAAGTTCACTGACATTCCCGGTATTTTTCCAGGCACTGGGGCATGCGGCGACAAGCTCAATCCTGACGATTATCCGGACCGTATTTTTATTTATTCCACTGGCTTATCTGTTTTCGAGATTCGGACTGAACTGGTTCTGGCTGACATTTCCGGTGACGGATTCCATCACGACATTGGCAGGATATCTGTTTTACCGGAAGTTCAACAAAAGCATGCCATCAGTTGCTGTGGAAGCGTGATGAAGTGGCAGAAAAATGGTTATGGGCTTTTGGTATTATGGAATAAAGGATGAGAGAAGAACTGGGAGCGTAATCGTATGGCAAAAAGGATTGGAATTATATCAGATACGCATAACCTTCTGCGGCCGGAGGTACTGGAAATCCTGAAAGGCTGTGACTGTATCCTGCATGCTGGGGATGTGACGAAGGAATCTCTGCTGGATCAGATTCGTTTTCTGGGCAATCTGTATGTGGTGCGTGGAAACAACGATGGAGACTGGGCTAGGGGAATCGCAAAAGTTTTGACATTTCAGATCGAGGGCGTTTCTTTTGTAATGGCGCATGAATGGCGGCATCTGATCGGACAGACGGAAGGAACGAATGTGGCGGTATTTGGTCATACTCATAAATATTTTGCGGAACAAGCGGGACACCTGCTCTGGCTGAATCCCGGAAGTTGCGGATATCCTCGGTTTGGCGGTGCTGTCACCATGGTGGTGATGGAAGTGGACGGGGCGGAATATTATGTTGAGAAAATTGACTTTTCCAGTGGAAAATGATAGCATTTGAATGCAGAATAAACATTCCACCGCTTCAAGTGTGTAGAGCACTAAGCAGTGGGAGTTAAAAACGCCCACTGACGGGTCGCTAAGCGACTGCGTTCATGAGCAAGTAGCGAAAGCGGATTGCGAATGTCCGCTTTATATAAATGAAGAAAGAAGGAAACAGAGTATGATAAACCCGGCAGCAGCTATGAAAGTAATGAAAGCAAAAAATCAGTTTGTGAGCAACCATCCGAAATTTGCGGCATTTTTCAGAAATGTCTTAACCGGTGGGGTACAGGAAGGCACTGTGATTGAGATTACTGTCACGAGACCGGGAGAGGAGCCGATGACGACAAATATGCGTGTACAGCAGTCAGATATTGATCTGTTCCAGAGCCTGAAAGATCTGAATGGCTGATCGACAGAAAACTTACAGGATTTCTACGAGTTATTTTTTGCCGGATTATAGACGGGGAGAACTGGTTATAAGATATTGTACGAGGATGTGACGGTATGTATTCAATGGTGATACTGGATGATGAAAAAATCGTATTACAGGGAATCCAGAAGCTTTGTCAGAAGGAGGATTTTGGATTTGTGATCAAGGGAGCCTTTGTGGACTCTCTGAAAGCGTTGGATGCATTGCCGGGTCTGCGTCCGCATCTAATCATTACCGATGTGCGGATGCCTCAGATGGATGGTCTGGAATTTGCAAGAAGGGCCAAGGAAATCCTGCCGGAGAGCGAAATTGTGATTTTGTCCGGGTATCGTGATTTTTCCTATGCGCAGACTGCCATGCAGATCGGAGTCAGTGACTATCTGTTAAAACCTATCAAAAAGACGGATTTTGGTGATATGCTGCACCGGATGTATGAACGTCTGGAGGCAAAAATCGGACAGGCAGCCTATTATCAGGTGCTGGATGGATATGCCAGAGGACTTGTGGGAGAAGAGGAAGTGAAACATGTCGTTTCTTCCGTACAGCCGGCCAATGTGGCGCAGCGCCCCGGTGTACTGGCGAAGGAAGGCGAACAGTCGCCCACAAAGATCGTGCGGGATGCCCTGTACTACATCCGCAGACATTACAATGAGAACATTTCCCTGACGGACGTTGCGGAGCATATCAATGTGAATAAAAGTTATCTGTGCGATGTGTTCAAGAAAGAGCAGAAAGTGACGATTCTTCAGTATATGACAAATCTGCGTATTGAGAAAGCAAAAGAACTGCTGCTACATACAGATATGAAGATGTATGAGATTTCCGTGGAAGTCGGTTACAACGACTACACTTATTTTTCACAGATCTTCAAGCGGAATACAGGAGAAACCCTTTCGGAATTCCGCAAAAAGGCAGGAAGTAAGAAATAAACTGAAAAGATTATATACATAAAAAGCACCCACAGGAGGGGAAACTCAGAAAATGAGCAATGCTCCGTGTGAGTGCTTCTTTTATTGCAAATCCTCTGTCTTTTCTGATGGATCATGTTCAAGAACCGGAAGCGTCAGATCACACCAGGTACGGTTGTTTCGTATCTCGTAGGAAAGACCATAGGAAATTCCACAGAGGATTTGTATGCGGCGCTGTATATTTTGCACACCGTAGCTTTTCTGGTCAAAATCCAGCAGTTCCTGTCTGGAAGCATCAAAATCCAGCAGCTTTTTCATCTGTTCCAGAGAGATGCGGGTGCCGTCATTTCCAATCCGGATATGCAGTGTATGTTCCCGGATAAAAATCTCAAGATCAATGGCGAATGGATCATCCGGGGAGATCATACCGTGTTTGATGGCATTTTCCACCAGCGGCTGCAGGGTAAAACGGGGAATGTAGAGTTCTGCGACTGTATCCGGAATCGTGATCGATACGCTCAGACAGTCTTCGTAGCGGAACTGCTGTAATACCAGGTAACTCCGTACATATTCCATTTCCTGCGCCACCCGGATGTAGGAACTGTGGCTTTTGGTCAGGCTGAGCCGGAACATATCTGACAGAGCGGTGACCATTTCACTGATTTCATCTTCGTCATTGGCGATGGCCAGCCAGTTGATAGAGTCGAGAGTATTGTATAGAAAATGTGGATTGATCTGGCTTTGCAGCAGGGCAAGTTCCGCATCCTTTTTCTCCAGATTTTTTACAAAATTTTCCCGGATCAGAGTATCCATTCGGTTGACCATTTGCTGGTAGGAACGATAGATCTGAATGATTTCGTCCGGCTGTCCTTCAAAGGAGAAATCTTCCGGATCCGCTGGTTGTATGTTTGAAAAGGATACAGAAGAACGATCCGGAGCATTCACAGCCACCGTATTTGTGGTGTCAGATGTCAAACCAGAAGCATCCTCAGCATCTTTACCCAAAACCGGAGTCCGTCCGGGAAAGACCATTGGTTTCATATCGCTGCGGTAGTGATCCATAGTATGTGCCAGATGGATGATAGGATCTGACAGGGAGGAGGCTGTCCGTCGGGACAGGAAAAACAGGATTGCTACCATGGCTGCGCCCAGTAAGATCGCCTGCAGGACAAAAATTGTCAGCGGTTCCGAAACTTCCCGGAATGGAGTGGCGGTATATAGATACCATCCGTTTTCTGTAACCGGCCGAATGTTCAGGACAAAACGTTTGCCATGAGAGGACAGAATCGAGCCTTTTTCTTGCGGAGAAAAATCTTCTAATAAATAAGAATAATCAGCAGAAGAATTATTTTGCAGGATGGCGGTTCCATTCTTGTTTACCAGCCAGATATTTGTCGTGTGACCGAAGTCAAATTCTCCCATTAGGTCTTGTAAAAAAGTATCATCCAGATACAGCATAAGGTAACCAAGCAGGGTCGTGTAGTCCGACATACTGTATACGGGACGTGCCATCATAATATGTTGTTGACTGCCCGGAGTGGTATGAGAGGAAGCTGATTCCAATACTGCCGAATCTGCAGAATCCGAGCCGGAAGTATAGGCAGATAAAGGTGTGTAATCCGGATCCACATACCACAGATATGGCTTATGGCTGTTTTGTAACTGCGCGAGCCATGTGGAATGAAAAATTGTATCATAGTCGGAAATATTGGTAAATGCTTTTTCTGTGGAGTATAACGTCTGGTTGTTACCGGTCAGGATCACACAGTTGATATAATCCCGGTTGGCGATAAAACCGTTAATGTGGTAGGCAACGTCCGTATTTTGTGGAAACTGCTCGCCGGCGGTACTGCTGGCAAGAATCTGCTGGATTTCGCTGTTGAAGATCATATCCTGGGATAAGATCTGTGTATTATCGACAATATGTGCTATGTCGCTGCGGACTTTTTCCGTAGCGGCTGCCTGGGAATTGATGACGGTTTGGCGGTAGTTCAGAGTCAGCATAACAATGGAAACGGTACAGACGATGGCAGTGACCGGAGCGGCGATCCGGAAAATGGACAGCAGCAGCCGGTGTCGGAAACTCTGATTATCTCGTTTATGTATGTTTAGTGATTTTTTTTTCATAAAGTTACCTCAAGTTATAGATGGAAAGTCATATTTTTTCAATATGATTGACGCTTACACCATAGTATTTTAACAGAAAAATGGAATAAGACAAAGAAAATCTATATTTCCCAAATATAGTCAATAAAAAACGAAATTTTCTTTATATTTTTAAACGGCGTTTCCGATACAATAAAGGAGGTTTGAAGAGCACGAAGGAGTTAGGGTTTTTCGTGCAGAAAAAGTATTTATTATTGGGAGGAAAATTGAAACATGAAGAAAAAAGACAATCAAAATTCAGTGGTTGCGTTTGGCGTACATGGTTGGTTCCATATTATTTACATGATGCTGATGTTCTGGTTTTATGTAGGAATGATCAACGACGGAAGTAACAACATTGCAGGAAAAATTGCAGAACATATGCTGGGAAGTGCAAAAATGGCAGGAACGATCTCCACTTGTAATTCCATAGCCGGAATTATAGGTGTGGCACTGTTTATCGTAATCGGTATCTTAAACCGCAGGATCGGTTCCAGATATATGTCCGGTATTAACTGCATCATTGCCGGCATCACATACATCGGCGTGCTGAATGCTCCGAACCCGGTTGTTTATACCATTATGATGGCAGTTACCTGCGGAACCATCATGTCAGCAGGTTATCTGTGCGGCGGTGTGCTGGTTGCAAACTGGTTTCCTAAGAAAAAAGGAATCGTTATGGGATATACAACTATGGGACACAACCTTGCAACAGCAATCTATGTACCACTGATCCTGTTCCTGGTTGGAAGATTCGGAGTAACCCGTGCATGTTACCCGATTTCTATCGGATGTATCATCCTTGGTATTGTCGGAATTTTATTTGTCCGTGATACTCCGTTTGAGCGTGGCTATTATCCGGACCATGTATCCAAAGAAGTATATGATGAATTTTATGATACTTCTGATGGGGCAGACAGTGATAAAAATGGCGGCTGGACAATTGGAAAATTGTTAAAATGTGATCAGGTATGGATTGTTGCACTGGTAACCGGTGTATTCCAGATCTGCTCCGTAGGAACCATGTCACAGATGATCAACCGTACTACAAACGGATTTGGATTTTCTATTACCGTAGCTGCAAGTATTATGTCTGCATGTGCCATCGTAGGTGTTGTCGGATCTTTTCTGATTGGTGTTCTGGATCAGAAACTTGGAACAAAGAAAGCAATGATCGTATTTGGATGCTGGTATGCATGTGCATTATTATTCAACTTCACAGATACGATGGCAGGCTTCTGGATCTCTATCGTTATGATCGGTATCGGTATCGGCGGAAGTGCAAACTTCACCACTTCTCTTCCGGCATCTGTATTCGGAAGAAAAGGATTTGATAAAGTAAATTCGGTACTGTTCCCAATCCAGGGTATCATTACAGCACTGACCTTTGCCATCAACGGCGCAGTTATGAATATGACAGGTGGAAACATCCGTTACGCATATGCCATTGATGCATGTCTGGCTCTGATCAATGTGATTGTGATCATCGCATTTGTAAAAGATCATAAATACAATGCAGACTGGATTGCAGAACAGGAAGCAAAAGGCAGCGAAGAAGCAGAGACTTTTGCAAAAACAATCTGATGTTATCTATAAAAAAGTGAAGCAAACAAGTGAAACAGAACCCCAGGCAATGTATGTTGTCTGGGGTTTTTACCATTGAAGCTTCGAATACGAATCGGAACTTGACGAAGCAGGGCTTTCATGTGAAAATAAAGCACAGAAAGATACAATCACCGGTATGAAATATCGTATGCCGACCGGAACATGGTGGGATTTGTCAGATGGTATTGTGAGCACGGATAAAGTAAAGAAGAAAAAAGGAAACAGGATGAAAAAAAACAGAGTAAAAAAGAAAAATGGTATCATGGGAAGATTGCTTACAGCTCTGCTGTTGGTAATTTTGCTTGGAACAGTTCTGCTGTGCAGCGGATGCAAAACTGCAGTGCAGCCAAAAACGTCAGAAGCTACGAATGTTCAGACAGATTCCGGAGAAAAGGTATCCCTGTCGGTCTGGGCTTTTTTTGATGAAAATACACCAGGAACCTATTATGTAGATTTGTGGGAAAAGCTGGCGGAGGAATATGGTTATGACATTGAATTGAAGACGTATTCCACAGAACAGATCAAAGACAAGCTGAAGATTGCACTGGTATGCGATGAATTGCCGGATGTTTTTGCCGTCTGGGGAGGAAATTATCCAAATTTTTTGTTTGATGCGAATGCCTGTCTGCCGGTGGAAAAATATCTGGAAGCATCAGAGACAAAGTTTGCAGATAATTATGTGCTGCCTTATCAAGATGGACACAATTATATCATCCCGTGTCTGGTGGAGGCATATGCCGTTACCTACTGTAACCAGAAGCTCATGCAGGAGATGGGACTTACGGTGCCACATACATGGGAAGAACTGGTGGCACTGGTGCAGCAGGTCAATATTTATAATGAAGCACATGGGACAGAATATGCAGCTATAGAACTGGGGGACAAGGACAGTTGGCTGGGAGAATTGCTCTATACGGTGATCGTAAACCGCATTGATCCTTATGCACAGGAAAAACTGGCTTTCGGGGAAATGGATTTTTCCGCTCCGGTGTTTACTCAGGCAGCAGAAAAACTGATGCAGCTAAAAGAGATGAATGCTTTCCCTGAAAAATTTCTGGAAATCGGAGAAGTAGAAGCAGTGCAGAATTTTGCAGATGGGAAAGCTGTGCTTTTTCCACATCAGTCAACCATTGTTTATCATTTGCTGGATGAGATGGGGGTAGATGCGCTCAGTATGGAACAGTTTCCAAGCTGCAATGCGACCTATGATGATTCCTATGCACAATATATGGTAGATATCAATCATACCCTGACTCCGGGGCTTTGTATCAGTTCGGATACAAACTATCCGGATGAGGCAGCACAGCTCTGCCTGGAATTTGCAAAACGGGTAAATGAGCGCAATGTGACACAGTATGATTATGTGGATTTTGTAAATGACAGCGGTCTTGAGGCACCGTCAGAGGAAGCACTGGCTGTACGGCAGTTTCATGAGCAGCTGGATCAGGCAGTTCACTACACACCCTTGTGGTATGCCGTGTTGGAGAAGGAGGATGGTGATAACTGGCGGAATCTGACCAGAAAGCTGCTGGGCGGAGCAGTGAACCAGGAAGAATTTGTGCAGGATGCGGCACAGTATCTGAATTTTACCGCACAGTGAAAGGTGAACATATGGCAAAAAAAGTGTGTTGGAAAAAACTGTGTATGTTCCCATATTGTGTCAGGAAAAATTAACACAAACTTAAATGTTTTTTCCTGAAATCTGTGCTATGATAATCAGCGGGCGCATGAAAGCCCGTTTGATGCATATAGATAAAAGGAGATACTAAGGGAAATTCAAAATGGATAAAATAAAGGAGATTATTGGCAAAGTTTTTAAAAGTGAACAGGAAAAACGCCTGATGGGTGCAGCGGTGCTGGTGCTGATTGGGCTTTGTATTTTTATAATGGCCATCAGCCCACTGGTTGGTGCCAGTCCGATCATCACTTTGAACGGTGAGGAAGAAATGCAGGTGGAATGTGGCAGTGAATTTGTGGATCCGGGTGTAAAGGCTACCGCAAAAGATGAGGATATCAGTGACCTGGTGATGACCACCAGCAATGTGGATACAGCGAAGCTTGGTACTTATCATGTGGAGTATCAGCTGAAATACAAGAAACGAAAAGTATCCAAAGAGCGTATCGTTAAGGTGATCGATCATACGGCTCCGGTGATTGCGTTAAACGGAGATGCCACAGTAATTGTAGGCAGCTTTGAAGAATATCAGGAAGCAGGAGCTACGGCACAGGATGGCTGTGACGGTGATGTGTCAAAGGATATCAAGATCACAAAAGAAAAAGTAAATGATTATACCATGCAGGTGCATTATGAGGTGACAGACAGCCATGGTAATACCGGCTCAATGGATCGTCAGATTATTTTGAAGGATACGTCAGCACCGGAGATTACTTTAAATGGTGAATCTTCCGTGACAGTCAAAGAACTGGAAAAATATGAGGATGCAGGTGCAACAGCAACGGATGACCGGGATGGTGATATTACGGCCAATCTGGTGAAAAGCGGTTATGTGGATGTCTACCGGCCGGGCACCTATACTGTGACCTATACGGCAACAGACTCCAGCGGAAATGTATCACAGGCTACACGGACTGTGAAGGTAGAGGAGGTGGAGACCAATCCGGGAGATTCCATTTATCTGACCTTTGATGACGGTCCGAGTTCTGATGTGACAGTCCGAGTTTTGGATACACTGAAGGCAAATGGCATTAAAGCAACCTTTTTTATCTGCGATTATGATGAAGATAAACTTCCAATTATCAAAAGAATGATCGATGAGGGACACACGATTGGTATTCATGGTTATTCCCATGATTACAGTCAGATTTATACTTCCAATGATGCTTTTATGGAGAACATCAACAAGTTGAAGAATAAGTTGAAGGAAGATACCGGGTATGATGCTTATGTGATCCGTTTTCCGGGTGGAAGTTCCAATACAGTCAGTGAGAAGTATTGTGTGGGTGTAATGTCTCAGCTGGTACAGACCGTTACAGATAGTGGCCTGATGTATATGGACTGGAATGTATCTTCCGGTGATGCGGAAGGAAATAACCGTCCGGTCAATCTGATCATTAAAAATGTTACCGGTGGATTCAAGCATAATCGTAATAATGTGGTGCTGATGCATGATACTTCCGCAAAACAGACATCTGCAGACGCATTGCAGAGTATCATTACCTATGGAAAGAATAATGGATATTCTTTTTATCCGATTTCCAAAGATACGATTCCAGTGCATCATGGAGTTAATAATTAACAGATTATGAAGAATTCTTGCATTACAGTGATGTGAACGCAGAATAAGCATTCCCCCGCTTCAAGTGCGTAGAGCACTAAGCGGTGGGTAAGGGGGATGCTTATGTCAGTGGGAGTTAAAAGCTCCCACTGACAGGTCGCAAAGCGACTGCGTTCATGAGCAAGTAGCGAAAGCGGATTGCGAATGTCCGCTTTACAAAGAAATGTGGGAGAAACATAAGAAATTATGAAAAAATTGCTTTGTTATTTAAAAGAATATAAGAAAGAATCGGTACTGGGACCACTGTTCAAACTACTGGAGGCTACGTTGGAATTATTTGTGCCTCTGGTAGTAGCAGCCATCATTGATACCGGTATCGGAAATCAGGATCGAGGCTATGTCGTAAAGATGTGCCTCGTTCTTGTTTTGCTCGGATTGATCGGTCTGGCATTTTCTGTCACGGCACAGTATTTTGCCGCAAAGGCAGCCGTGGGATTTGTGACAAAGATCCGTCATGTACTGTTTGGACATATTCAGAAACTGTCCTATGCAGAATTGGATACCCAGGGAACATCCACATTGATCACCCGTATGACAAGTGATATGAATCAGGTTCAGAATGGTGTAAATCTGACCCTGCGTCTGTTGCTGCGTTCTCCGTTTGTCGTAATTGGTGCCATGGTCATGGCATTTACCATTGACGTGAAGGCGGCACTGGTGTTTGTAGTGGGAATCCCGGCACTGGCAGTGGTTGTATTTGGCGTAATGCTCGCATGTATTCCATTGTACAGGAAGGTACAGAACCGTCTGGATAAAGTACTGGGTCTGACAAGAGAAAATCTGACCGGTGTTCGTGTCCTGCGTGCGTTCTGCAAAGAAGAAGAGCAGGAAGCGGAATTTCAGAAGCAGAATCAGATACTGACAGATACACAGAAGTTTGTGGGACGCATTTCCGCTTTGCTGAATCCTCTGACATATGTGATCATCAATGTAGCAATCATTGCACTGATCTGGATCGGTGCCATACGTGTGGATCTGGGTATTATCACCCAGGGGGCGGTTGTTGCACTGTACAACTATATGTCTCAGATTTTGACAGAACTGATCAAGTTGGCCAATCTGATCATTAATATCACAAAATCGGTAGCATGTGGAAATCGTATCCAGTCCGTACTGGAAGTAGAGCCTTCTGTTAAAGACGGAGCAGCGACGGTGTCTGGCGATGGTGAAGCCGGTAAGTCAGCATACCGTGTGGTATTCGAACATGCGGGAATCCGCTATCCGGATGCGGCGCAGGAAGCGGTCAGTGATATCACTCTGAATGTCCGTCCGGGAGAGACCATTGGTGTCATCGGTGGAACCGGTTCCGGAAAATCTTCGATGGTAAATCTGATTCCACGTTTTTATGACTGCAGTTCCGGTGCGGTGTATGTGGATGGCAGAAATGTATGCACCTATGGTCTGACAGAGCTCAGAGACAAGATTGGTGTGGTTCCACAGAAATCGGTATTATTTGCCGGAACCATCCGCTCCAATATGCAGTGGGGCAAACCGGATGCTACGGATGAGGAAATTTTTGCGGCACTGGAGATTGCCCAGGCAAAAGATGTAGTATCAAAGAAAGAAAAAGGCCTGGATACAGAAGTAGAACAGGGTGGAAAGAATTTTTCAGGGGGACAGCGGCAGCGTCTGACCATCGCCCGAGCACTGGTAAAACAGCCGGAAATCATGATCCTGGATGATAGTTCCTCTGCATTGGACTTTGCGACAGATGCGGCACTTCGTATGGCCATCGGATCCATGAAACATAAACCGACACTGTTTATCGTTTCCCAGCGAACTTCCGCTATTCAATATGCGGACAAGATTGTTGTCCTGGATGACGGTTCGGTGGTTGGTATCGGTACCCATGAGGAATTGATAAATACCTGCGAAGTATACAGAGAAATTTATGATTCACAGTATAAACGGACGAACTAAAGTGTTGCGAACAGGGAAGTTTATTGAAAATGCAAGAGGAGGGACAACTTGTGAAAAAGTCCGGATCACAGATGAACACGTTAAAAAAAGTGTTGCAATATATCGGAACTTATCGTTTTTGGATGCTGGCATCCATTGTGCTGGCAGCGGTAACAGTGGCTCTGACCTTATATATTCCGATTTTGGTAGGACGTGCCATTGATTTTATCATTGATCGTGGAAATGTTGATTTTGTCAGCATCACAAAGCTTTTGGTGGAAATTGCCATTCTTGCGGTGAGCACCGCAGTGCTGCAGTGGGTCATGAACACCATCAACAACAAAGTAACGTATCAGGTAGTGCGTGATGTGAGGAACCAGGCATTTATCAGAATACAGAAACTACCGCTAAAATATATGGATGCACATTCCTATGGTGAGATTGTCAGTCGTGTTATTGCGGATGTAGATCAGTTTGCGGATGGTCTGCTGATGGGATTTACCCAGTTGTTTACCGGTGTGGTCACAATTATCGGTACGTTGATCTTTATGCTGACCATTCATCCGGGTATTACGCTGGTGGTAGTCGGTCTGACACCAATATCATTGTTTGTGGCGAGATTTATTGCAAAACGGACTTATGATATGTTCCGGTTGCAGTCGGAGACAAGAGCAGAGCAGACAGCACTGATTGATGAAATGGTAGGAAATCAGAAAATCGTACAGGCATTTTCACATGAGGATGAAGCACTGGAACAGTTTGATGAGATTAATGAACGGCTGCAGGACTGTTCTCTGCGTGCAACATTCTTTTCTTCATTGACAAATCCGTGTACCCGTTTTGTCAATAGTCTGGTATATGCAGGCGTGGCGCTGGCAGGAGCATTAAGTGTTATCGCAGGCGGCATGTCGGTCGGCGGCCTTTCCTGCTTCCTGAGTTATGCCAACCAGTATACGAAACCGTTTAATGAGATTTCCGGTGTTATTACCGAACTGCAGAATGCATTGGCATGTGCAGCACGTATTTTTGAACTGATTGAAGAAGAAGTAGAAATTCCGGATGATAAGGATGCAGTTGTACTGCATCAGATAGAGGGAAAAGTAAACTTGAAAAAGGTAGCGTTCTCTTATCTGCCGGAGCAAAAACTGATCGAGGATCTGAATCTGGAGGTGGAACCGGGACAGACCATTGCGATTGTAGGTCCGACCGGATGCGGAAAAACGACACTGATCAATCTGCTGATGCGCTTCTATGATGTCAATGCCGGTTCTGTGTGCGTGGAAGAACAGGATATCCGGCATGTGACACGACACAGTCTCCGTGAAAACTATGGTATGGTGCTGCAGGATACCTGGCTGCAGGCAGGTACCATTCGGGACAATATCCGAATGGGACGTCCGGATGCCACCGATGAAGAAGTGATCGCAGCAGCAAAAGCCTGCCATGCACATGGGTTTATCAAGCGTTTGTCGGATGGTTATGATACTGTGATCGGAGAAGATGGTGGAAGCCTGTCCCAGGGACAGAAGCAGCTGCTCTCCATTGCGCGGGTAATGTTGTGTCAGCCGCCGATGCTGATCCTGGATGAAGCAACTTCTTCCATTGATACGAGAACGGAGATCAAGATTCAGGATGCATTTGCAAAATTGATGAAAGGACGGACCAGCTTTATCGTGGCGCATCGTCTGTCCACGATTCAGAATGCAGACCGGATTCTGGTGATGAAGGATGGAAGTATCATTGAGCAGGGAAATCATGAAGAATTGCTGGAACAGAAAGGGTTTTATTATAAGTTATATAACAGCCAGTTTGCTCATTAAAAAGGTTCTTTGCCACTTGGGCAGAATCGGGATATGCAGTGATTATAAGAAAAATACAAGAGCTTATACTGAATGGAATGACGCACCGGATTTTATGTGTGTTTGGCTTAAATTAAGTCGAACGCACGTGAGAACCGGTGCGTTCGACTGATAGAAGACGTATTAGCTGTTTCTATGAAAGTAATTTTTTAATGGTACGTAAAAATGCTTCCACATCATCTTTTGTTGTGCCCCAGGCGGTGACCAGACGGATTGGAATCATGCCATTTTTTTCCGGTGCCCATTCATAAAAGAAAAAGTCTTTTTCCAGCTCTTTCACAACAGCAGTCGGAAGAACCGGGAAAATCTGGTTTGTCTGGGAACTTCCGAAGAACGGTACACCAAGTTCTGTCAGAGAGTCGCGCAGGAGAGCAGCCATTTCATTGGCATGGGATGCCATGGAAAAATAGATGCTGTCCATGCCGCCTTCCAGCAGTGCTTCAAATTGAACACCGATGAGCCGTCCTTTTGCCAGCAGACCGCATTGACGTTTGATCATCCAACGGAAATGATCGTTCATAGTATCATTTAAGATAACCAGTGCTTCTCCGAAAAGAGCTCCGTTTTTTGTTCCGCCGATATAAAAAGCATCACAGAGCGTTGCCAGTTCCTGAATGGTCAGATCATTGTCACGACATGTCAGGGCGCAGCCGAGTCTGGCGCCGTCCACATAAAGCAGCATGTTATGTGCCTTACATTTTTCAGAAAGGGCGGTCATTTCAGCTTTGCTGTAAATCGTTCCAATTTCGGTGGGCTGAGAGATATAGCAAAGTTTAGGAATCGGTGTATGTTCGTCCTCATATTCTTCCCACGCCTGATCGATCATTTCCGGTGTCAGTTTTCCATTGGCACCTTCCATGGTGACAATGCGGTGTCCTGTGCCTTCTACGGCACCGGTTTCATGGAAATAAGCATGTCCACCGCGCACACTTACTACTGATTCGTATGGTTTCAGGCTTGCGGCAATCGTGGTTACATTACATGGTGTGCCGCCTACCATCATATGCACATGACAATCATGATTGTCAATCAGATCCTGTACCATATGGGCAGCGTGTTCACAGTGTTCGTCTAATCCGTATCCGTCTGTGTGTTCAAAATTTGTTTTTACCAGCGCATCCATGACTTTTGGATGTGCGCCCTGACTGTAGTCTGAGCGAAAATAAATCATATGTTTGTCCCTCCAATAATTATAAATATCTCCCCAAAGTCATAAATCACGCACCAGATCTTACATGCGTGATGGGAAAAGGTTACATAGAGAGTATAACAAGGTGGGTGAGAGTGGGCAAGTCATTTATAAAAAAGTATGCATTCATGTGTAACAATGCTACACTTTTGACATTCACATCATAAATATGTACATAGGAACAAAAACAAACAGTCCACATATATTAAAAAGAAAAATCTACGATAGTTTTTGGAGGTTGTTTTGAAAAAGAGTGTAAAAAAAGTAATTTCTATGTTCACGTGTATCGCTGTTGTCGGAGGAATGTTACTAATGGGATGCGGTCAGACATCGGTTCCGGATGAGATTGCTGATAGCTCTGAAAAAAAAGAAAGTTCTGTTGAACCTGAGAAAAACGGCGAAGAACCTGCATTGCAGAAAGTGACCTTGAATGAGGTGGCACATTCCATTTTTTATGCACCGATGTATGTAGCAATTGAAGAAGGATATTTTAAAGATGCCGGTATTGATCTGGATCTGGTGACAGGATTCGGTGCGGATAAGGTTATGACCGCTGTACTTTCCGGAGAAGCTGACATTGGGTTTATGGGACCGGAGACAACCGTGTACACGGCCAATGAGGGCAGCAAAGATCCGGTCATCAATTTTGCACAGCTGACGCAGCGAGCAGGAAATTTTCTTGTTGCAAGGGAAGAAATGAGTGATTTCGCATGGTCAGATCTGATCGGTGAGGATGTACTTGGCGGTAGAGCAGGTGGCATGCCGGAAATGGTATTTGAGTATATTTTAAAACAGAATGGTATTGAACCGTCGGAAGTAAACATTGACCAAAGTATTGATTTTGGCTCTACGGGAGCAGCTTTCACCGGAGGACAGGGAGCGTATACGGTGGAATTTGAACCTGGAGCAACGTTACTGGAACAAGAGAAAGCCGGCTATGTGGTGGCATCGTTGGGGGTGGATTCCGGTTATGTGCCATATACAGCCTTCAGTGCAAAACAGAGTTATATGAAGAAACATCCGGATGTGATCCAGGCATTTACTAATGCATTGCAGCAAGGTATGGAATATGTCAATACACATACACCGGAGGAAATTGCAGCCAGCATTCAGCCGCAGTTTTCTGAGACAGACACGGCAACTATCACAACGATCATCCGTCGTTATCAGAAGCAGGATACATGGAAGAGAGATCTTGTGTTTTCAGAGGATAGTTTTACATTGCTGTTAGATATTCTTGAAAGTGCCGGCCAGCTGGAGAAACGGCCAGATTATCAGGACGTTGTAACTACAGAGTATGCGGAGAAAGCATTGCAGTAAAAATAATCTGTCAATATATGTTGTAAGAAGTTGTGATTGAAAATCAAAAGTTTTTGTAATGCAAGAACTTTTGATTTTTGTTTTGCAGCACAAAACGTTCGCTTTTTATTGTAAGAAAAAAATACTGGTGTTACAATAAAATTGATGTTGGGGTCAAAAGATGCCTTACGAATTGTTCCGTACTTCGTACTCTCACAATTCTACCCAATATTCGCATTATAAGAATGACGTAAAGGAGAGTGTAAAAAAATGGGATTAAACAGTACACCGAGTGCCAATCGCGTACATATTGGCTTTTTTGGAAGAAGAAATGCAGGAAAATCCAGCGTCGTAAATGCTGTGACGGGGCAGGAACTGGCTGTGGTATCGGACACGAAGGGAACGACCACGGATCCGGTTTATAAATCTATGGAATTGCTGCCAATCGGACCGGTAATGATTATTGATACACCTGGTTTTGATGATGAAGGCGCGTTGGGTGAGCTGCGTGTTAGAAAAACAAAACAGGTATTGAACAAAACAGATATTGCTGTGCTTGTAGTGGATGCCACAGAAGGCAAAAAGCAGTGTGATGAAGAGCTGATTCGTATTTTTAAGGAAAAAGAGATTCCATATATTATTGTAAATAATAAGGCGGATTTACTTTCTGATGAAGTTTCAGAAAAAGTCTGTCAGAATAATGTGGCTGAACAAAGAAAAGCAGAGCAAAACGCGTTGCTTTCCTCAGGTCAGGAACAATATGTCAGTGCTCTTACCGGTGCCGGCATCTATGAGCTAAAAGAGTGTATCGGAAAACTGACTCCAAATGAGGATATGACACTGAAAATTGTAGGAGATCTGTTGCATCCGGGAGATTTCGTAGTTCTGGTTGTACCAATTGATTCAGCGGCACCAAAAGGACGTCTGATTCTGCCGCAGCAACAGACAATTCGGGATGTACTGGAAGCAAATGCAGCAGCCATAGTAGTAAAAGAAAGCGAATTAAAGCAGACATTGGAGCAACTTGGCAGAAGTCCTGCCATGGTCATTACCGATAGCCAGGTATTTGAACAGGTATCGGGGGTGGTATCAGAGGAAATTCCGCTTACATCGTTTTCTATTTTGATGGCACGGTATAAAGGTTACCTTGAGACTGCGGTAAATGGAGTCGCGGCTATCGACCATCTGAAAGATGGAGATAAAATCCTGATTTCCGAGGGATGTACGCACCATCGTCAATGTGATGATATCGGAACCGTCAAGATCCCGCGTTGGTTAAAGCAGCATACAGGAAAAGAACTTATCATTGAGACAAGTTCAGGAACGGAATTTCCGGAAGATCTGACATCATATGCGTTAGTGATCCACTGTGGTGGCTGCATGCTGAATGAAAGGGAAGTAAAATATCGCATGAAGTGTGCGGAGGATCAGAAGGTTCCGTTTACGAATTATGGAATTGCTATTGCACAGATGAAAGGAATTTTGAAACGTAGTATTGAACTTTTTTCGAATCTGAACGCGGAATAAGCCTCTATTGCATATATGCAGAAGTCAAAATTCAAGTCGAACGCACGTGAGACTTGGTGCGTGATTCTGGTCAGCGAAAGCTGACATATTCTTCTCAGAATCACTGCACATCCTCGCGGAGCGTTTATCTCAGTCGGAGATTGTACTCCCACTGAGAAAGACTTGTTATTACTCACCACTTGCAGAAGTGGGAGTCTTCTCGACTGAGATAAAAATTAAGGGTATCTTAATTTTCAGCATTTTCAGCCACTCCTTATAAATCAAAGAAAAAGTGCTACAAAGCCTTATTTTACGGGCGTTGTGGCACTTCTTTTTGATTATGGATAAACATGAAAAAATGCAAATAAACGCAAACGGTTAGTAACACGTTAGTAACAAATCTTTATCTTCTCAATTTCACTCCGGAGGTCTTCCAGAGTACGGTGTCCGTAGACATCGTTTGTAACATCTCCACCAAAGCTGTGGCCGAGCATTCGCTTCCGGTCGTTCTCCTTTACTTCATATTTTTCACATAAGGCAGAGAAAGTATGCCGGCAGTCATGCGGGGTATGCTTTTCACCTGTTGGAGCAATGGCAATGCCAAGGTCAGACAGGGCAGCGTTCATATCTTTCCGGAATTTCTGTGTTTGACAGCCAAGTATATTTTGGATTCCGTATTTCTCACAACGATCTGCAACCATATTATAAATTCCGGAATAGATCGGTACAGTCCGGATCTTACTGGAACGTGTCTTGATACCGCCGTGAAAACTTTTATCGTCCAAATTGATTGCTATTTTGGAATATTCTGTAATCCGGAAACCGCTGTAACACATGATCAGCAGCATCTGGATTACATTATTTTCTTTATTTTCCCAGAGAATTTTCATCTCATCATCTGTAAACGGCACTCCGTGCTCGTCATCGTCCTCTGTATTGATTCGCACATGTACAGAGTAATCTTTATCACACAATTCATAAATTTCAGCGTAAGCGTACATCTGATGCATCAGAGACACGATCAGTTCTTTGCTGGCATGTTTCAACGGGCAGGAATCAATGATGTTTTGCAGATCCTGATGGCGCAGATCGGCAAATACTTTATCGTGTATGGCAGAACAGTTTTTATATGCAGCCCGGGTGGAATTTTTTGACGATTCAGATAACTTCCGGCTCTGATCACGCTCATATTTCCACTGATAGAATTCCTCATACACATCGGAAAAGGTCTTTTTGGCAGCTTCCAGCTTCTCGTCAGATGCTTTTGTAAGATTGTAGTCCGCCAGGATAGATTGGATCAGCTTGCTGCCGGAAATATCTGCAGTCGCGGCAACCGTTTTTTCGTACCCTGGATAATAAGTACCGGCCCGGTAAGCAGTCAACACCGCAAAGCCAACCATCCAGTCGGAAACATAACAGATTGCTTTTGGAGTTTTGGGGACACCGTTCAGCGTAAATTCCGTGGTAGGCGGATGGACTGCATAAGGATTGCGCCGCCCTTTGCCAAGATATTTGATGGAGCCGTTAGTAGCCATTAGGAATCTTTGGGTATTTTTTCCTTTTTGGCATATACATCACCTTCTTTCGTGAAAATGGTTAAAAATGGGTATAAAAATAACAGCCAGCAAAGAACGGGTGTTCCGCTTGCGAAGCTGTTCCGAAGATGATACAATATTTTGGTCAAAAGGTTGGTTGATACCATCTTCGGTATTGCCGATTTGAAACCGTCTCTGCGCCAACAGGGGCGGTTTTTTAATAAATAAGTTGTAATTATAAATATGAAATGTTATTATTAATATAACTTATAAACTATCGCACATTGCGACGAATAGCTGAAACAATGGAAGCTGTGTTCCAGTTAACCATTTCAGTTGCATTATCTTGGATATAGGACGGAATCCGCTGCTGTCCGCGTGGAACAACACCAATAACAGACATTCCCATTCGAACAGATTCATCTATTTCGTATTTTATCCAATCGCTATATGCAGCATACATTCCAGAAAGTACAATGGTTAATTGTGCTGGTTGTATTTTATTAGTTATCTTTCTGGCGATATCGTAAGAAGTATAAGGTGTTCCTGGTGGGAATAAAGGTTTTTCTCTTGGGGCAGAATAATTGTAGTAAGAGAATAAAGGTGCGTTGTCCAGTAACGATACTAGATGAGCATAGTCATTCCCATAGGTCCATGCGTGGCTAATGAAAATTCTGTAATCATATAAATTTGGCATAATAGCTCCTTTCTTGAAATGAGGTGTAAAATGAAATTTCGTAAAAAACCAATTGTTATTGAAGCTTACCAGACAGACAAAGAGTTAATTGTTCCAACACTTGAAGGACCTTTGCGGGCAGCTCCAGGTGATTGGATTATAACTGGCATTAGAGGAGAACAATATCCTTGCAAGCCAGATGTATTTGAAAAGACATATGAACCAGTTAATTAGAAGCTTTTTTCTCGGGCATTTCAAAAGAATTTACCTTCCATTGTTTATTTTCAGAAGAAATAATAGCTTCTACATTGCTTACCAGTAATTTACCATTTATCTCTTGCGTATTATCGTATGGATCAGAGTTGGTTAAATATAAAATTTTGTGACGTTTTAAAGCTTCACATGTGAAACGATATTCAATCCATTCTTCGTGCCAGCGATACAATTTTGAAACGGCCTCAGTAATTGTAATAATGGCACCTAGTATCCCTACAATAATAGCAATAGTGGCATTTTCGATTGTATATGCAGAAAGCAACGGTATGGAAGCTGCAATAATGATATCTGCAACTTGAAAAGTTCTATACATTTTTTTCGCATGCTGAGACTTTTTACTATACCAAGATATCTGCGAATCTAAACGATCAGATATGTATTGTTGAATATCCAAACTATACCTCCCTTCTGAAAAAATGCAGTATCTGCTCGAATGTGCTTCAATAGTAAATTGACATTTAAAGCATATTTGCTATAATATACTTAACAGGAAAGCTGGAAGGTGAATGCAGCTCACCCGCCCGGCGAAAATCAATTTAATTTACGAAAAATAGTCGTCGACTTTCTCAGGGTCAGGACGGCTATTTTTTATGCGTATAACTCAGTATTGCAACAATCAGTACCGCAACGGATACAATCAGCTGTAATTCCTCATATGTACTCATATGCACCACCTCCGACAGGCTCGGACGGGTGCAGCACGTCCTCCAGCTCCCCTGGTAAGTATATTATTCAGTTTTTCATTGTTCCCCCGATCACGAGGAACAGGGGGAGTGTAAATTATAAAATATATTGTGAAATAGTTCTTCCAATCTCAACAATATTGCTGGATCCAGTGAACTCAAATTTAACTTTTCCCAGACTGCTGAAATAGAGTTCCAGTTCACTATCAAGATCAATAACACCGGCTGTCTCAATAGAAAATGCCTGGATCTTTGAATATGGGAGAGTGGTGAAATCTTTTTTCTTTCCGGTCATACCCTGAACATTGACAGCGATTACCCTTTTGTTTGTAAAGATAACAAAATCTCTGATTGCCTGGTACTCACCGAGAAATTCTTCACCTGGAACAAAAAGTGGCTTGATTAAGCTTTCATTGTGGAATTTTTTGGTGTCTTTCAGCTTGATAAAGCTTCCGTTTTTGAAATCAATCATAGCAAAAATCTCCTTTTGTAAAAAATATTTATAAAATGCCGTAGCAAATTATCAACTAATCGATTTTGGTACAATCTATCATAATTTCATTTCCACTGCCTGAGGCAATAGTTATGTTGTCAAAATCCAAACGGACATTGTGGACTGGATCTGAGTCATATGAACTAAAGGCATTAACAAAATCATCATAGGGTACTGAGTCGTCCAATAAGCGAACAATATTATAACAAATATCAGTGCCTACATCGGCAGTATCAATAGTGAAATAAAATCTAAGAGAGTCATTTGCATATACGCCATAATTTACAATTTGAATTTCAGTATTGCCAATAAACCCTTTTTCTCCAACAGCATTTTTAAATGCATTGAGCCGATATTCCACGCGATAATCGGAAGCGCGTATATCCAAAATAGAAATATTGGTAATCTGGTTATCGGAAGCAACATTATATTTTGAAATAAAATTATCGATAATGCTGTAAGGATTATCATTATCTTTCATGGCGGTACTTGCATCATCAGATGATGAATTTTGAACAATAGTATCATCCGTACGAGAAGAAGCACAAGCAATGCATGACGCCAAGAGCGTAGAGGTAAGGATGATAAATAATAGTTTCTTTTTCATGTTAATCTCCTAAATTAATAAAATACATATTGTAATTAATAGTAATATTAGTATAAAAAAATTAGACTTTCTTAAATACTGTCAGATATGGAATGAAGCAGACAGTATAATTATCTATATCTGTACGAACTCCATATTTATCTCTGTAAGCATCCAATGCTTCCTTCAAATATTCTTCTGTTACATCTAAGTATTCAGCCATCTCATAAAGATTATGGCATCCATGGTTAAATGCTTCTACGATACCGATCAATCCGATAGATTCATTATATCCCCATAATCTGGCTTTATGTTCTTGCTTTTGAGTACGAACATCATCTTGGTCAAGAATATTTCCGGATGAAGTACAGTGATGGCCAAGTTCTTCAGCAATGACACAGGTTCTCTTTTTTAAACTTTTTACGGAAGTATTAATAGCGACATGGCCATCTATGTAAAGACCAGTTAATGATTCATCGCCAAGGTAATAGTCATGCACTTTGACATTCTGATCATATGCTTTCTGTTCAAAGGTTTCTAATTTATTCAATACAATTCCTCCTAACTTAAAATACTAGGTGGACTTTATTTATTGTCTTCCAGTTTTATGAAGTCCGCAAAAGATTTGATGCGGCTCCATTGCTCTTCGGTAAAATCTTTTCCATCAAGGTGTGCAGCCATAGTAGAAGGAGCGGAATCTATATAAGTAATTTCCCCATCAACAAGTTTTTCGGTATCTAATCCTAATTCACGAGTGATTTTTAAAACATTAGTAATATTGGAATTAGCAATACCACGTTTGAGAATACTATCAAGAGTAGTCCATGGCATATCTATAGCTTCAGAAAATTTTTTCATACTTCCATATTTCTCGATAATTAGAGACTTCAAGTTCGACTCCAATTCATTCATATTATTGAATTCTCCTTTCTTATTATTGATATGGCTAGATAATAACACTAAAATCTCGAAAAATCAATATAATTCCAATAAAAATAAAATAAAAATCTCGAAAAATAGAGAAAAAGTGTTGACTTTCACGAAAAATCGTATATACTAAAATCAGATTCACGAAAAATCGAGAAATGAGGTGAAAAGATATGTTTCCAAATTTGGAAGCGGAAATGGCGAGAAAGAAAATGACGCAAGCAAAGTTGGCTGATATTTTAAAAATCACACCAACAACATTGTCATTCAAGTTGAATGGAAAAAGCACACTTTCATTAAAGGAATGTGTAGAAATTAAAAGGAAAGCATTTCCAGATAAAACACTGGATTATTTATTCGCAACAGAAGAAGATCCAGCAGAGAGGAATGTGTAGAAAGGAAGTAAAAGATGGATATCAGAGTAACTAAACTGGAAGACCGTTGCTTTTTGCAAATTGACTCAAAAAAGATTGAAATAGCTGAATACAAAATAAAAAGCTCTGCTGATGGAGAAACAGAGCTTTCAGTAACAGTTCGAGGCGTAACACCTATATTTGAGATGTCAACCAGCCTAAAAGAGTAGATGTGATGGTACCAGTTATCCAAGAATTACGTTCCATTACAGAAGAAAACTTGGAAAATAGTCCTTTTTGTGGAGAAAGCTGATTATTAACAATCATTTCCAATAAAGAAATAATTTTATCAAGATCTTCTTTATCGGGAGAGTTGGATGCTTCAATTTCTTTTTTAGCATTTTGGATGGCTGCGTTGTAATTCATGACTACTGATGACTGGGAGCCTATAACAGAGCCGTATGCATTTTGAATATTGAATGTTGTGACAGAATGCATAGATTGTTTGGAATGGTATTGTGCTTCAGTTAAATATAGGAGTCTGTATTGTTGAAATTCGTGAAATGCATAATCAGAGATTTTATCTTTTACATAAAATCTTTCATTATTTGGGTTGATTAGCCAATCACCAATTTCTACATCAGCATTTTCCAACATGCCAATAAAGGATTCGGCTGTAATTTGATCATGATTAGGTAATCCGAGGGCGGTAGTAATGATTTCTCCGTTTCGTTCAATTTGAAAAAGAATGCCATGGGATTGAATTAAACGACTAGCAATGCTCATTGTATAAGAACCTCCTGTTTATATTAGTGAATTTAGTATAGGAGAAAATGAAAGGAAAAACAATGCCGGGATACAATTTCAATCATTTTACCGGGAAAACCAAAAGTGGGAATACACGGAAAAATCGCAAGAAAAAAGAGCGAAAAACCAGAATGCATACCAATAAGTATGAGAAGTATAGCAACCAAAGATGATCCAGTAGATGGAAAGGTGTAGAGAGGAGGGGAGAGCGATGGCAAGAACAAATAACGAAATATCGGTAAACAAAGGTGTTTTAGATTCAGCCGCCAATATGGTGAAACTTGGTATTAGATGGATGACAGAAAAAGATAGCCTGAGTGTTGGTGCCACAGAGGCTATCCGAGCGGATCATAGCCCGGTTGGAGAAATTATAGAGACTGAAAGAAAATACGTCAGTGAAGCGGACGGCCTAGTGGAAGTTTCTTTTCAAATACCTTGCCGCGATTGGATGATACTGAAAAAGTCAATTCAGTGGCATTGGATGGAAAAGAAACTTCGGGAAATTCGAAACAAATATATCCGGAAGTTCCACTGAGAGAAGAAATGTTAATTGGTATGGAAAGAGAAGAGATTGCTTTATGCGAAACAACTGCACCGTTTACGTTTTTTGTTTCTTCGTAAGCAATAATTGGAGGCTGTAAGCAAGGATAGTATGTATCGTCTATTTTAATACAGATATCTGTAACGGATATAGGAAGCCTGGATTTATTTGCGAATGAGACATAAAGAACAATCATTTTTTTTACGTCACCAAATACATGACCATTTACACGCATTTGAAGCTGCTTTCTGTTAATTAAAAATGTATGAATTAATGTGAATAAAGTTCCTAAGCTTCCAAAAATTGATAATGCGAAAGTTATATTTTCTTTTGTAAAAATGTGAGACATAATAGCAAATCCTTTCTTTAGTATTCGATTCTGGCGGGAGTCTACATATCAAAGTATAGGAAAAAACGGCAGAAAAAGCAATTAGGAACCGTAACCAGACAACCTACAAACACATATCTTCTATGAGAGGAAGGTGAGATACATGGAACCTCATGAAATCATGAGTGCATCAGAAGCGGCACGTCTGCTCGGATGTTCACCGGAAAAGGTGAGACAGCACATTCGGGCAGGTGTGTGGAAATTCGGAATCTGCGTTCCGAAGCAAAAAGGCGGGAAGAAAGATTCGTTTATTATCTATCGCCGGCAGCTGATGAAAACATTGGAGGGAGGGTGAGAACCATGAACAAACTTAAAATTGCCGGAATCATCATATCAATAGTGGCAGCATCCGTGTTCGTGTTTCTGTATTTTGGCAGACCACACACGGTAATAAATGCAATCCTAGTGTTGTTAGCCGGAGGCGTCGCAGTGCTTGGATTAATGATGGTTTCGGTAGTAGAAGAAATTAATCTGGAGGATACCAATGATGAAAAATAAGATTGCTTCTGGGTTGTGTGACGCAGGACTTGTAATAACCTTAATCGGAATGATGGGGCTGTCTAGTGAGGGACAAGCTGGATTTGTTCTGGCGGTAAAGATCACAGCTGTTGGACTGGCGATTGCCGGCACAGGAATAATTCTGAACAAATTAAAAGAGCATGCGACCCTAGGAAAGTACATGCTCTAAACCAATGACGGGGCTTAATAAAAAGCCTTGTCTGGATTATATCAGACGGGAGATGAAAAGTAAATGGAAAAAGCAAAGTTAAAGTATATTGAAGCGCAATGCAACCGGATCGCTGATGGAATGGAGCGGCTCAGCGGATTTACAGGAAAAGGACAGCTGCACCTATATGAGCATATAGACATCAGCAAGGGAATTGAAATCATAGCAGCGGCGTTACACCTTCCGGTGCGAATCGAGTGTGGAAGGTCGTGCTATTGGCGCACGGTAACCCATGGTAATGTGACTTTTCGACAGATGGGGTTCTATTCCACTATGTGTTGATGATAAAAAATGAATATTCCACCGTCCTGCAGTCGGACGTTTAAAACCAAAAACTCTCAAATAATTATTGATACGTTAGCTGCAGTAGACACCTTCTTGTTTTGATTATAAATACACACAAACGTCCGACTGCAGGGCGGTGGAATTATATAGTCCGGCCAGGTTTTCCTGTCCGGACATTAAAAAACCTTTTTTCGGAATATTTCAGAGTTACAACCGGTTTAAAGCCGGTATTCAGACTCGATAAAGATATTAAAGTTGGGACAAACAGCTATGATCAGGAGAAAAAAATACAACTTCCGGAAGGGAGACATAATCGATGTAGAAGAGTTCCATGATGGCAGGTATGGGGCACCCGGCGAGAAACGGCAGAAGAGAGTCAAGCCGACACAGGAACAGATTCGCATAGTCAATGCACAGAATAAAGCGAAGCGGTGCAGGCAGAAGATGCTGGCATATTTCAAGACGGGAGATATTTTGGCCACATGGACCTATGAGGTAGAAAATAGACCACAGACCATGCAGGATGCACTGAAAGATTTCCAGAAGGCAATGCGGTACGTGCGACGTGAGTATAAGAAACGTGGCTATGAGGTGTTCTGGATCCGGAACATCGAAAAAGGAACAAAGGGAGCTTGGCATATCCACCTGGTGATCAATGAGATCGGGGATACGGTCAGCATTATACAGAAAGCATGGACGAAGGGTGGCACCTGGTCCATAGAAATTAAACATAGCAAATACTATGATGAGGATTTCACAAAGTTAGCCAACTACATGACAAAAGATGAGTACACCACCGAAAAAAAGATAGATGGCACACGTGGAAAACCCAGAATAGCGGAAGCAAACTACAACACTAGCCGGAACATGCCGCTACCAGAGCCGAAGGTGGACAAGCTGCATAGATGGAAAGCTGAGCCGAAGCCGAAAAAAGGTTACTACATAGCACGGATCCATGAAGGCATCAATCCGGTTACGGGATATAAATACCGCAGATACACAATGATTAGGTTGATACCGGAAAAAGTAAGAAGAGGAGTGAAGCGAGAATGATGGGAGTAGACCTGTACATAGAAGTATCCAGTAAACGGATCAAACCGGGGAAAGCCAGCTTTTGTTATGTACTGGAATACATCTCGCCTGCAGGTAATACTTACACCAAGTCAGAAATTGGATGCATAGAAGCTTCCGGAAACCGTCTGGTATTGTCGGCGGTGATCCGGGCACTGGGACACCTTAAACCTGGATGCGGTGTAGTAATCCACACAGATCTGCGTTATCTGGAGTCTGCCTTGATGCTTGGATGGCTGCAGGAATGGAAAACAGACGGATGGACAAGATCTGATGGAAAAGAGATTAAGAACAGGGATTTGTGGGAACAGATTGAGCAGCAGACGAAAATTCATAACCTGCAAGTGAAATATACATGTAAAAGTCCGTATACTGCCTGGATGCAAAATGAAATGAAAAAGACAGATCTTGAAATAGGGCAATACAAAGAACTCAAAGGACAGTAAAAGCCTGTCCGTAAGATAAAAATCAACGTTTGTGAGCATTTGAAAGGAGAAAATGGAACATGAATAAAGTCATTCTAATGGGGAGGTTGACCAGAGATCCGAATATTCGGTACACACAGTCGAACTCCGCGCAGGAGCAGACATGCATTGCACGTTATTCGCTGGCAGTAAACAGGAGATTTAACCGCGATGGGGAACAAAAGGCTGACTTTATCAGCTGTGTAGCATTTGGCCACCAGGCAGAGTTTACAGAAAAATATCTGCGTAAAGGAACCAAGATTGCCCTCACAGGCCGTATCCAGACCGGAAGTTATACAAACCGTGACGGACAGAAAGTTTACACCACGGACGTAGTTGTTGAGGAGCAGGAGTTCGCAGAGAGTAAGGCAGCAGGACAGTCCACACAGCAGAATCCGGCACCTGTATCAGAGGATGGCTTCATGGAAATCCCGGACGGGCTGGAAGAGGAGCTGCCGTTTAGCTGATGAGTAAGAGCATCGTACAAACACAAAAAGAATGCTATATCTGCAGATTCCTAGCTGCTCAACAAGGCTATTATGGTGAGCTACCATCTACAGGATTGCACAGACACCACATCATGTTCGGAACCGCAAACCGGAAGAAGTCGGAGCATTATGGTCTGTGGGTGTATCTGTGCGTGGCGCATCATGAATATGGTCCGGATGCAGTTCACTCTAACCGGGATGTTCGGATCTTCTTGTGCCGGATCGGGCAGCAGGTATTCGAACAGAAATATTCCCATGAAAAGTACATGCAGGAGTTCGGCCGGGACTGGATGTGCGAAGAACCAACTGGCAAATGGAAACAGGAGAAAACAGAACACAAAGAGGGCAGGATAGAGTTCCTGGATATCGATCTGGGAGAACTGCCATTTTGAGAAAGGGAGAAAACGATGTTTAAAGAAGGACAGAGATACAAATTTTATAAAATCGGAGCATTGGGATTAAAAGAAAGAAAGTGGGTAAATGCCGTAGTGGAGCATATTCCATCACACGGACGGTTCGTGCGGTTCCGGATGCATTTCACGAACATGTTTGGAGAGCACAGCAGCTATGTGGAATCGTTTACGATGAATGAGCTGGCACACATGGCTAAAAGCGGCGAACTGGTAAAAAGGTAGCAAGGGAGATCTGAGATGAAAAATAAAGAATTACAGGAATATTTGCAATTATTTCCGGAAGATGCACAGGTAGGGGCAATACTGGCCAATTTCAAAAAGAGAAAATTCTACCAGGCAGCAGAAATCGGATGCGCGATCAATCCGGAGTTAAAAGCCCCGATTATTGAAATTGCGGTAGGCAATGAGAAAAACTTCGAAGAAGTGATAGGAGGAAAGACATGCAAATGATATTAATAGCAGCGGATCAGATCTATCAGCATCCGGATAATCCAAGAAAAAACCTTGGAGATATTTCAGAATTGACAGAATCAATTAAAAAACAGGGTATCATGCAGAACCTTACGGTAATTCCGGGACACTGGATGGATTACAAAGAACATAACCAGGCAATCAACGATTATCTGGAACATCCGGATGAAGAAAACCTGCGGAAAGTAGATTCTAAATATTCTCCGGAAGGGTACACATTGCTGATCGGGCACAGACGTTTTGCTGCTGGTAAGGCAGCAGGACTTACGGAATTTCCATGTAAGATAGCGGAAGGATTGAACCACAGAGATCAGGTTGGAATCATGTTGCAAGAAAACATGCAGAGAAATGATTTGACTATTACGGAACAGGCGCAGGGCTTCCAGATGATGCTTGATCTTGGCGATACGGAAGCTCAGATAGCTGAAAGAACCGGTTTTTCCAGGACAACGGTTCGGCGCAGACTGCAGATTGCCAAACTGGATCAGAATATCCTCAAAGAAAAACAGAAAGATGACAGCTTCCAGTTATCACTAAAAGATCTATATGCATTGGAGCAGGTAGAAGATGTCAGGGAAAGAGACAAAATTTTAAAAGAGTCCAGCAATTCAAGTCAGCTCATCTGGAGAGCCAGTGAGTCGGTTAGAATTACAAATCGAAATAAAAGTGAGAAGAAATTAATAGCAATGCTGGAAACCAGAGGAGTGCAGAAAGCACCAAAGAAAGCCGAAAACGAGTACTATTCCGGAAAATGGGAAAAAGTGCGGGCGTATGGTCTTGATGATGAACTCCCACAAAAATTAAAACTGCCACAGAATGTGGAAAATTTGTATTACCTGCGGATGTATAGCAGCATATATGTCTTGAAAAAAGTACCGCATAAGAAGGAAACCGAACAGGAGCGAAAAACGAAAGAGAGGGATCGTAATAGAAAAGAAATCAAAGGCATTAATAAGGCATTATATAAGCGAATGAAAGATTTTGTGCGGGATATTACAGATGGAAAAATTTACATGAAAGATAGTCCTGGCATTGTGGAAACAATCTGGAGCCTTATGTTCGAGATAGGCGTCTGTATATATAAATCTGCTATATATGATTTCTATTGTGGAAAGCCACAGTATGAGTGTACAGGTGAAGAACTGAATATGGCAGCAGAATATTTTGATAAACTGAGTACGCAAAAACAGATGCTGATTTACCTGTGGAATGGAACAGATTCCTGCTTAGAAACTGCGGACTGGAGAGGACAGTACAACGAAGAAAAAGGCGGGAAACTTTTGCATGTATGCCAGTTTATGGAACAATATGGTTTTACATTGACGGAACAGGAATGGGAAGTAGCAGAAGGCAGATCAGATTTATATGAATTGCCGGAGGAATAACAGGGGGGGACTAGCATGGAGGAAGACTACGGAAAAGAAGTAAGAGAATTTTACAATGTCTATCTGCCATTACAGAGAAGATACAATCTGCAGATGTATGCACATTTCAGTATATGGGAAGATGGCTGGATAAAGATATACAAAAAGACAGGCCGGCAGCAGAAACTGATCATAAAAACAGAGAGTGAATCAGATGCAGCATGTTACCGGATGGCAAGAGAACAGTTGAATAGTTGGGAGACAGCTCAGTTAAAAGAAGAAAAACAGGCAGGATAAGGAGAAAAGAGCAATGCATAAAAACAATATGGCTAAAATAACAGGAACAGTAATCACAGACCCACAGTATGATCATGAAACTGCAGGAGCAGTATTTTACAGAACAATCTTAGCGACAAACCGCAAAAGTGGATATACAGATAAAATCCCAGTTATTTTCAGGAAAGGAATGGTGGATGAAAGCAAAATCTATTACGGAGCAAATATTTCGGTAGAAGGAAGCTTTTGCTCCGTAAACATGCCGGCTGGAGAAAAGCGAAAATTAATACTTTTTCTTTTTGCAGAACAGATCAGTGATGCTGCGCAGGAAGATGATAATTATATTTTCTTACATGGATTTATCTGCAGACAGCCGGTTTACCGGGAAACACCGAGTGGACGCCAGATCACAGATCTTCTAGTGGCAGTGAACAGACCAGGTGGAAAAAGTGACTATATCCCTTGCATCTGCTGGGCTGGCAATGCACGGTATGCCAAAAATCTGGCAGTTGGCAGCAGGATTGAACTGACCGGAAGAATCCAGAGCCGGGAATATGTAAAAAAACTGGATGAAGAGCAGCAGGAGACCAGGGTAGCTTATGAAGTATCTGCAAGCAGAATCTACATGATAGAGGAAGGCGAGTGAAAATAAATGAAGCAATGCGACAGTATCAAGGGATGGATATCAATGACAGACTTCCGGATCCGGGAGAATATGTGCTGGTATCGTTTGAAAATTTTACACTTCCGGATATCGGAAGATATGAAACAGACAGTGATGGATCCGGAGCATTTTATCCGGGAAATGATGATACAAGCTATGCATCAGTTGGAATATTTGTTAATGCATGGATGCCATTGCCGGAAGTATACAGGAGAGAGGAGCAGAAATGAGAACAATAGTAGAAACATCAAAAGGATATATGTTGATAGATACTTGAGACACAGCAGATCACGGTTTAGAAACAATGGTATTTAGATGTACGGAAGACGGGGAAGTGCAAAGCTGGCGAGATCTGGATGCCAGACGATATATAACTATTCAGGAAGCGATAAAAGGACACTGGAACATGATTGAGAAGTGGAGGAGCAAATGATGATTATCAAATCTGTAAAATTAGAGAATTGGGCGAAGAACCAGAAGAGAGTAACTATTGGAAGAATCCAGAAAGAGTTCGGCGTGGATGAGAACGTGGCACAGAATTATTATGATTACCTGAAAAGTGCTGGGATAGTTGGAAGAATGGGGTATGTGAAATATGCCGAGTAAAAAAGTGACGTATAAATGTAATGTTTGTGGAGTCGAATATAGAGATTTTGATACAGCAGAAAAATGCGAAAAAACACACAAAATTCCGATTAAGGTCGATAAAGCAAAATACGAAAAAGGCGACACAAAGAAAGAATATCCGGAATCTGTAATTATCCATTTCACAGATGATACGAGTGCACGATATTACAGAAAGGGATGGTAAATCATGAAAAAGACTGATGAGCAGCTGCAACAGGAAGTTACAGAGATCCGCCGATTTGTGAATGGGGATTCCAGAGATGTGGCAGTAAAGGCGAGAGTAATAGAAAAACCGGATGAATTTGGAGATGTATTTATCGTTTGCCTATGCGGAGCGGTATCACAGGTTAGTGAGATGCATAGAAACAGATACATTTATTGCTGGAAATGTGATCAGAAATTGGATTGGAGTGATGAAGAATGAGATTAATTGATGCAGATAAGTTACTGGTTCATCTGAATGACTATGCGCTGTCAGCATCACCAGATAGTGGAAGTCTTAAAAACCGGATGATTGCCAGGGTAGAATATGATGCCATCCAGAATTGTATGAAAGCAGTGGAAGAGCAGCCGACAGCTTATGACGTGGAAAATATGATAAGCGAAGTGGAGGTAAAGATGAAGGCTATGTGGTACTTTTTAGACTGCCATTCAGCACAATGCGATAATGAGAGTGGTGGAGATTGCAGTTATTGTAAAAAAGATTTCTACGATGAGATTGATAAAATCGTTGAACAGTTAAAGAATGAGTTGAGCAATCATTGACAATTCTTGATTACCTTGCAGCAGTCGGCGGTAATCCGGAATGGAGCCTGTCATATCTGATATGGCAGCAGATACAGCAAAGTGGCAGCAGGGCAGAGCTGCAGGAGAGGAATAAGGGAGGCGATGCCGTTGGAGAAGATGACAAAGGAAAGATTGAAAGCATACCGGAGCAATAAAGCTGAGATACTGGAACTGGATTATGCTCTGCAGAACCGCTGGAAGTCAGATACGCTGATCGGGAATGATGTAATATTTGATTACAGCAAAGGTTATCCGATGCCACAATGTGTGGTTGGGTTTGACCAGGAGAAATACGAGCGATTGCAGGATCGTGATCTGAAGCGGAAGAAAGCACTGGAGCAGGAGTGTAAAGCGGTGGAGCAGTTTGTGGATGCAATACCGGACAGTATGGCACACCGCATCTTCCGGAAGCTGTACATAGACGGCAGGAAGCCGGTGACACAGGAGCAGGTTGCGAAGAGTGTACACTTGGATCGTAGCAGAATCAGTAGAAAGATTGATAATTATCTGAAAAACGCACAAAAAGCACAAAATGCACAGTTATAATAATACTTGAGCCAAAGGCGGAAACCGGCGGCTCGATTTCTCCCCTATGAGAATAAACCTACTTAAAAGGCATTCGGAAACGGATGTCTTTTTCGTTTGCATATTAGTTCGGAATGGAATATTATAAAAGTAGGTTTATTTTGATATGACAGGGAGATACATAAGATGATAGAGAACAAGAATTTATTATTATATAGTGCAGAAAAGTCTGTGAATGCTATATTTAAAGCAGGGGCAGAAAATGCAGATACAGAAGATGTTTATTTCGTTGTTGGAACAGCAATACATTGGATGTCAGATTGCATTGATCGTATTCCAATTGCCCAAATAAAAGAGGAGCATAAACAATTATTTTCAGCATTGCGGTTTGCAAATAATTGTTTAAAGCATAATATAACATTTGAAAATGCACATAAAGTGAAAAGGTTTGGTTATCCTTATGATTATGCATATGATTATGGAACACATTATAACTGGATATCATTAGATCAAGTGAAAATAAGTGAAAAAAGTGAAAACCAACGGAAAAATTATAAAAGTGAATTGGAAGGAAAAAATATTGCAATTACATTGTTGGAAATACTAAATATTGTAAAAGAATATTATGATATGGTTTAGGGAGTTTTTATGGTAAAAAAAGTATCTGATTATCCCGAATTTGAAAAATATAAAAATTTACTTGAGAAAATAAATAGTGAAAGAGTTTTTTCAATACAGAATAAAAACGATGAATTTTGGCTAGTGGAAGAATGTGATGAATATTTTTTTCATGAACTTACAAAACAAGATTGTTTAGAATTATCAGAGTTATTTGCTGAAATTGCAAAACTCATAAAAGAATAAGTAGCAAACATTGACTAGGGCAGCAGGATTTACCTGCTGTCTTTTTATTATACAAAAAAATAACCGGAGGAGAGGACTATGGCAGAAAGCAGGCTGATCACAATTTCAAAAGCAGAACTAGATCCGAACCCGGTCCAGACAGGAAAAAGTTATATAGTCCGCGTTACGCTGGAAAAGAAAGCGTATCGGCTGGATTATCCATATGATTATGCACACGATTATGCGAAAGGAGACGAAAGTATGAGTGTAAAAACAGTACAGGCGGTCATTAATGGCCAGACTTATACACTTACAAAAAACACCAGCACAGGCAAGTACGAAGCAACCATTACAGCTCCGTCAAAATCCAGTTATACATTATCCGGACATTATTATCCGGTAACGGTAAAAGCAACCGATGATGCTGGAAACGTAACCACAAAAGATGCAACAGACAGCACATTGGGTGCAAGCCTGAGATTGCAGGTAAAAGAGAAAGTTGTTCCTGTGATCACAATCACCGCACCGACTGCAAGCCAGTATCTTGCAAACAGCACACCTGCCATTGCATGGAAGATCACAGATGATGATTCCGGAGTTAATCCGTCCACAATCGCTCTGAAAATTGACGGTACTGCGGTAGATACATCCAAGATCACAAAGACTGCAGTGACAGGCGGCTACACTTGCAGCTACACACCAACATCAGCTCTGTCAGATGGAGCACATACCGTTGTGGCAACTGCGAGTGACTACGATGGAAATGCAGCTGCACAGAAATCCGTAACATTTACTGTTGATACGATTCCACCGACATTGTCTATCTCTGCACCGGCCGAAGGATTTATTACAAATAAATCTACCGTAACGGTTAAAGGTACCACAGACGATGCAACCAGCAAGCCGGTTACAGTTACTGTAAATGGAGCCCCCATACCCGTTACTCCTAGTGGAACCTTCAGCAACGATGTAACGTTGAAAGAGGGCAGCAATACCATCACCATTGTCGCAAAAGACAAAGCAGGAAAGACAACAACCGTAACCAGAACAGTGAAACTGGATACTGCACCTCCGGTTATCAAATCTGCAACTATCACACCGAACCCGGTTGATTGTGGTAAGACATTCGTTATTTCTGTAGAGGTAACAGACTAATGACCACGCAGGTATGGGGCTTGCTTGGCAGCAGTAAGATCATCTTCGACCGAACAGATGGAAATATCTGGAAGGTGACAGTCCCATTTTTAGAGAGCGGCGAGTATATCGTCGCTCTTTATGCATTGGATGATGCAGGAAATCAGGCTTATGTGGCAACAATTCTGTACGTGGTTGATTTAGAAAATCTCCGGTATGAGATCAAAATGCTGGATTACGCAAGTAAAGTGTATAGAAAAGAATATTGCGTTGTTGCTGGCATACAGGACAACAGATATTCTATCCATGCGCAGATGCAGGATTATTGGATTAAACAGGAATGGTTGGACTATTCTGTGGAGCAGGAGAGACTGGAAGGGAGAGTGGCTTATTTTGCAGAAGACGCTGCGAATGTATAAAGGTGAAAAACGAAAATTGTATGTGACAGTGACTTCGGATGATGAGCTTCCGTTTCAGATCATAGAGGCAAGATATGAAGTCTGGAACTGCGATATGGATATGCGGGAGGCGGAAGGTCGGTGTGGAGTCGATGATCATACACTTGGAATTACGATATGCCCGGCGCATACTGGAATATATAAGGTGGTATATTTTTTTAAAATTGCTGATGAAACAGTAATTCAGAAAATATTGATCAGAGTAAGTGAAACATAGATATGGAGTGGCAGCATGAGCAATCCAAGATATTCAAACGGCAATCTGAGGCGGAAGCACAGAGCCAGGCTTAAAGCCATGGGCGGTCCGTGTGGCATATGTAAAGGAAGACTGGGTCCGATACACTACGATGAACCAAGTGACAGCAAACATCCATTATCGTTCGTAATAGATGAGATCAAACCTGTTTCGAGATGGAAAGAGTTTGGATATGTATCCAAAGAGGCAGCAGCACAGGACTGGAACAACCTGCAGGCGGCACATTACTGCTGTAATGCTGTTAAAAGTAACAAAGTAGTAAACAAATCAGTTGCTATAAGGGCGGTAATGCAAAACATTTCTGACGGAAAATGGTAAAGTTGTCAGACGGCAGCAGAATCAAGAATTGTGGGTGGGGAGGTACCCCCGCCTGTCATGGTCAGCGACCCCAGCCGTCCAGCGCCGATTTACACACAGGAAATTTTTAAAGGGGTGGTAGAAGGTGGCTAAGGCTAAGAAAATGACTACCGTGACAGGCAACGGAAGCCGCCTGGAACAGCTTGAAAATTTAGCAAAAGTGTTGGCGAAACAAATTGATGTATGTGCAAATGGTTTAGGAGATGGAGCAAAGCTCATGCCGCCGCTTGCAAAACAGTACAGAGAGACAATAAAAGAGATTGAAGAGATAAGGGGAGTAGCAGACGATGACGATGAAATCGGAAGGATCCTCTCCACACGAGAAGCTGATGGGAAGTCAGGAGCCGTCCGTTAGGATCGCTCCGGAATATATTCACACAGACGGAGAGGATGCGGTAAAGATATTGGCAGCAGGCCGGCTGTTTGTGGATCCGTGGCAGGAAGGGATTCTTCATGATTGGATGGGGCGAACAGAGGAAGAGATTTGGTCTGCACCGACATGTGGATTATCCGTGCCGCGGCAGAATGGAAAGACACTTGATACGTCCGGTCGTATTGCATCCGGAATGGTGATGTATGCAGAGTGGATCGTATATACAGCACATCTGCAGAAGACAGCAACAGAAACCTTCATGGAGTTGAAGGGGCTGTTTGAAAGCAGAGGATTGAAAAAATATGTAAAAGAGATCAAAACGGCGCTTGGAAGAGAACAGATCATACTGAAGAATGGCGGAAGAGTTGTATTTGTTGCCCGGACAAGAAATGGCGGCCGAGGATTACATGGAGATCTGCTGGTATTTGACGAAGCACAGGAATTAACGTCAGAGCAGCAGGCTTCATTCCTTCCGGCAATATCGGCTTCCAGAAATCCACAGACGATCTACCTTGGGACTCCTCCGGATGAAAACTGTACGGGTGACGTATTCAAAAATATCCGTGAAAAGGCATTAAATGGGACAAGCAACTCAACGGCATGGACGGAATATTCCGTAGACGAGATTGGGGATGTAACAGATCGAAGCCGGTGGGCGGCATGTAACCCGGCACTTGGAAGACGAATGCGAGAAAGTACAATCGCAGCAGAGTGTGAACAGATGAGTGAAGATACTTTTGCACGGGAGCGTCTTGGATGGTGGTCACCGATAAATAATGAGCAGGATTATGCGATTGACAGAGCAAAGTGGAAAGCATGTGTATCTGATCAGAAAAAGCCGGAAGGAAAGACTGCTTATGGTGTGAAATTCTCAGCAGACGGATCCGTAGTGGCATTATGTGGTGCGGTTTGTCCGGAAGAGGGAGCGGCAAGGATATCATTGATTGAATTCAAGGCCACGGATAGAGGAATCCAGTGGTTGGCAGACTGGCTGAATGAAAGGTACCAGACAGCATCATGTGTTGTTGTGGATGGAAGGAACGGAGTGGAATTCCTGATAGAAAAAATTATATCTGTCTGGAGAAACAGACAATCTATTGTAAGACCTTCCGGGAAAGATGTGATCGCAGCAGCAAGCCAGCTGGTACAGGAAATTAATGAGCAGACTGTGACCTGGTACAAATATCAGGAAGTGTTAAATGAATCAGCAATAACTTCGGTAAAGCGGGCAATCGCAGGTGGCTGGGGATTTGGCGGTGAAAATTCAACACCGATTGAAGCAGCTGCTCTGGCATTGTGGGGATGCAGGACTTCGAAACGAAATCCGACCAAAAAGATGAGGATTGGATAAATGGAACTTAATTTTGGAATTGTAGAAGGGCTTCCGGATGAAGAACAGAGACAATTAAGGGAACTGAAATATATATATGACTATTATAGAACGACAAACCGGAAGAAACGCCGGTATTACAATGGGAAAATTACTCTGCAGGAAGTGAATCTTGGAATTGCACTTCCGTATGGGATTCGAAGGCTACAGATTGGTTGTTCCTGGGGTGCAAAAACCGTGGATGTATTGGCAGCCAGATCAATGTTTGATGGGTTTGTGACTGAAAACGGAACGAAATCAGAGCATATGGATGCCATTATGAGACGGAATCATCTGATTGCGGAATACAATAAAGCCGTAAAAGAGGAACTGAAATATGGATGTGCATTTGCAGCAGTATCAGGAAAGGAGAAAAATGCAAGGGTTCGATTTTATTCACCACATTGCGCAGCGGCTTCCTGGGATGCAGCGGAAGGCAGAATTAAATGTGGGTTTGCATTCGAAGATGACCGGAGAGATGAATCTGACATCACATGGTCACCGGAACATGTGAATTTTTACACGGAGACGGCAATCTGGGCGTTGGACCGGGAAGGCGGACATTGGCACGCTACAGAATATCCTCATAAATTTGGTGAACCACTTATGGTTGCGCTGACATGGGATGCTACAAATGATAAGCCATTCGGACAGTCAAGACTGAAAGAACCGGTCAGAAGATTGATTGAAGGCTATGTTCGGACGGTGGCAAATGCTACGATTGGATTGGAGTTTGCGACTTCACCACAAAAATATCTGCTTGGAATTACGGATGAACAGTACGATGTGTTGATCGACAATAAATTCAAACAGTATGTTGGAAGTGTTTTGCTTGGAACAACAAATCCGGAGACTGGTGAGAAACCATCTTTCGGACAGCTGACGCAGGGAAACATTGAACCTCATGTTCAGATGCTCCGTATGCTTGCAACACAGTATTCCGCAGCCACTGGATTAGTAGTTACTGATGTGGGTGTGGTCAATGACGCAAATCCTACATCCAGCGAGGCTATTATTGCACAGTCACAGACACTGATTTTGATGGCAGAACAGCTGAACCGGACAAATGGTGATGCGTTGTATCGAATTGGTAAAATGGCACTTGCGATTGAACTCGGGTCTACACCAGGTGAGCTTCCGGACAATGAAAAAGAGATCATTGCACATTTCAAAAATCCTGCAATGCCAAGTGTAGCATCTACGACAGATGCGGCTTTAAAGATTGCAACGGCCAGGGAGGGATTCGCACAGACGGATATTTTCCTCGAGATGATTGGGTTTGATCAGGCCGATATCCGCAGAATCCGGGTACAGGAGCAGAGAGCAAAAGGAAGTAATATTCTGACAGAGGAGTTTGATGATGAGAATATCGACGAAAGCATGGGTGCAGTACATAACAAAAATGTCCAGAATCAGCCAGAAAGCGGCGGATCTAATGCAGGAGTGGGTGCGTAAACATGGTTTTGGAGATGATAAAGCGCTATTAGATTATGCTTATGCATTATCATTACATTATGGACAGGCAATTGGTGCATTGGCCTGTCAAATGTATGAGAAAACAGCAGCGGCACAAGGCGTTATAGTCCCCACAGCAGAAATTGCAGATCTTCCGGAATATGGAGAAGTGGCCAGGGCAGTTCATGGGACGATGAAACAGTCACAGAGTAAAGTTCCGGCCACAGTAGCAAGACTGGTAAAACAAGTTGGCGCAGATACAACCTTGAAAAATGCAAAAAGAGACGGCGCACAGTTTGCATGGATTCCACATGGAGACACATGCGCCTTTTGTATTACCCTGGCTTCCAGAGGCTGGCAGTATATGTCAGATGAGGCGCTAAAAGGTGGACATGCAGAACATATTCATGCAAATTGTGATTGTGAGTATGCGGTCCGTTTTGACGGACACAGTACAGTGGCCGGATACGATCCGGATAAGTATCTGGAAGAATATGAAAATGCAGGTGGTGATATTAATGCTATGCGGCGGAAGCGGTATGAGCAGAATAAGGATGAGATAAATGCCAGAAAAAGAGAGTTGTATGCAAATAAGAAAGAGGAACTGAAAGCAAAAGGACTTACAATCAAAGAAGAGGCAGCAGTTGTACGATATATAAGCCCAGATTCATATTCGCTCAACGATAAGTTGCGAAGAAATGCCAATTCAGAATTGACAGATATTGAAAAAGAATGGACCAGGAACCTTGATGCTGCTCTTGAAAAACTACCAAACTACAATGGAAATTTAAATCGTTCTGTAACATTTTCTTTTGAAGAGGAAGCTCAGAAATTTTTTGATGAATTTGATGTAGAAAAAGAATATATTCCGAAACAATACTTGTCAACCACTAAAAAAGGTGTATATAATGATGATGCACAGGTACAGATTTTTATTCAAAATGCGAAAAATGGAAAAGACCTTAGAGGGCTAAATGATATGGAAAATGAAGTGCTTTATCCATACATGGCAAAATTTAAGGTGATTAACAAAATCAAAGAGGATGGAAAATTTTACATTCTTTTGGAGGAATTGGAATAATGGCATTAACAGCAAGAGAGTGGTTGCTGCTTCCAGAGGATGAGCAACAGCGTAGGAAAAATGAATTATCTCCTCATGAATGTTTCTTATTGCGGACTGACTTGGAGTATATACATTTTTCAGAAGAGGAAAAGAAAAATATTTCACCTGAGAAAAAAGAGGCATTTCTTCATCCCAAGGAACGTACAGAGGAAGAAAAAGAAGAATTTAATCAGAAATGCAAGGAAATTTTCAAGCGCTTGTCAGAAGAAGCAAAGAATAAGTTATAGATACCACTGATCAGAAATGGTTAGTGGTATTTTTATACGCATTTTTAGAAAAAATATTATTTTCTATGATTTATACAAAAATGAAATAGCCATGCCTGCTTTGAATATGTCAGCATGTACAATGTCAATTTCAAAACACGACATATATATGACAATGATAAAAAAATGACAAATTGTGGTATTTGCATAAAAACAGTGGTATGAATATGTGCAGGGTGAATAAAAGTGAGAAGATGGGTAAAACTTGACGATTTGCGTAACATGGAAAATGGTGTTATATATGAATTGTCGATGAGACAATGAAATTGCGCTGGCGCAAAAAAAAGTAGTTGACTTTTGGAACTCATAAGTTATAATGGATTTATGGAACTCAAAAGTGAGGTGATTACATGAGTCCGAGAACTGGAAGACCAACAGAGTGTAGAAAAGACCATGATGTAAAAGTGAGAATTGATGATTCTACTCACAAAAAATTATTGCAATATTGCGAAGAACATGGAGTAACGAAAGCAGAAGCTATTCGACAAGGAATTCAGTTGGTATTACAGAAAAAGTAAAAACAGTCGTAGCACCGACCAAAGCACAAACGACTGTTTAGGTTAGAAGTTTCCTTCTGTAAATATTATAATGCAGATCGAAACTTCTTTCAAGAACCAAAAATTGAAAGGAGTTTTTTGAAATGGAACAGATTGAAAAAATGTTTTATGACTGGACAGATGATCAGACTGATAGCTGTGAATTAAGAGCAATGTATGTAAAATTAGAAGATGAACTTACAAAACAGATTGGTAAAGAAAAATATTCAAAGTTCGAAGATCTGATTATGGATTGTATACTTTGTGAGAGATTGGAAGCATTCAAAGGCGGTTTCAAACAGGCAACAAGTTTATGGAAGGAATGCCTTTAGGCGGAGGTAGTGACATGGAATTAGTAAGTACATCAACACAGACACCCATTGAAATCGCGTTGGGAATTGATGAAGACGGAATGACAACAGCAAGAGCACTATATGATTTTTTGGAGTTAAGGAAAGCAGATTTTGCAAGGTGGGCCAAATCAAACATCACAGGAAATGAGTTTGCTATAGAAAATGAGGATTATTGGCGAGTCCGCATTGATGCGGAGACGCCGACAGGTGGAGTGGTAAAGCGAGAGGATTACAAACTCACAGCGGGATTTGCCAAGAAACTTTCCATGCAGTCAAAAAGCGAGCGTGGTGAACAGGCTCGTCAGTATTTCCTTAAAGTAGAAGAAAAGTTAAAAGAAACCACCCGTCGGGTTTCAATGACGGTACCGGAACAGATCCAGCTTCTTGCCATGGGAAATGTGGAGCTTAATCAGAAGGTTGACAATCTCGACAAAAAGATTGAGCAGTTGGAATACGATTTGCCGATCCTTGGCATTGAAATTGATAAAATCACAACAGCGGTGAAAAAGAAAGGTGTACAGTGCCTTGGAGGAAAGAACAGTAATGCCTATCAGGATAAATCACTCCGGGGAAAGGTATACAATGATATTTACCGGGAACTGAAGCGTCAGTTTGGTGTTAGTACATATAAAGCAATCAAACGTAGCCAGTGCGATACGGCAGTTGGAATAATTACCGAATATCAGCTTCCTTATGTACTGGTGGAACAGGTACAGCTTCAAAATGGCCAGTTAGGTTTATGGGGCAGTACAGGAAATTAAATAATTGAGATGGAGAGAGCTTGGGAACAGGCTCTCTTTTATAATTCAGAAAGAAGGTGTTGACTATGAAGAAGCAGGGAAAAAGAGCAGGGTAGAAAGGCGGTGATCCAATATCTTCCACCGGCAGGGAACGCCCGGAGCGTTAGGAGGCGATGCGGTTGATTGTAAAAAATGAATATGGTGATTATTCAAGTGGCTTCAGTGAAGCTGCTTTTTTAATGGCAACATGTGCCTGAAACATGGAAAAATACTTAACAGAAGGGAAACAGAGAAATGGCAGATATTAATGAAAATGGCACTGCAGGAGCAGGAACAGAAGAAAAGAAATTTACTCAGGCTGACGTGGATGCAATTATCGAGGGACGTCTCGCAAGAGAAAAACAGAAATATGCAGATTATGAAGACCTGAAGGAAAAAGCAGGTAAGTACGAGGTATTGAAGAATAGCTCAAAAACGGAAGCTGAAAAGACTGCAGAGCAGATTGCAGATCTTCAGAAACAGTTAGAAGGACTTGCCAAAGAAAAAACTGTAAGTCAGGCAAGAAGTAAAGTGGCAGCCGAAATGAAAGTTCCGGTGGAATTATTAACGGGTGAAGATGAAGAAACATGCAAAAAGCAGGCAAAGGCCATCCTGAATTTTGCAAAACCGACCAATTACCCGGGAACCAGAAGCAACAACAAACCACATACAAACGAATCTCATGCGGATGATGGCATGAGAGCGTTTGCACAGCAATTATTTGGAGGTAAATAATAATGGCAGCATTAATTACATCAGATTTTGAAATTCCGGCGGAGGTTTCTACTGGGATTTTTGAAAAAGCACAGAAAGGTTCTACTCTGGCGCAGTTGTCTGGGGCAAGACCGCAGAAATTTGGAAAACAGCAGGTGTGGACTTTAACCGCCCCACCAAAAGCTGAACTGGTAGGAGAAGGAGCGCAGAAATCCCCGACACCGACGACTTATGGCGCAAAAACAATCAATCCGTTTAAGCTGCAGGTAACCATGAGATGCTCGCAGGAGGTGCAGTGGGCGGATGAGGATGTTCAGATCGGCGTTCTTCAGGATTTGGCAGCAAATGCAGGCATTGCACTTGGACGAGCGCTGGATCTGGTTGGAATCCATAAGATCAATCCGTTGACAGGAACAGTTTCATCTCTTGTAAAAGAGGGACTGATCGATACTACTCAGCTGGTAACATTATCTGGAAGTAAGTATGATGAAGCAATTGAGGCGGCTGCAGGAATGGTAATTTCCGCAGGATATACTCCGTCTGGCATTGCCATGGATCCGACATTATCTTTTGGACTGTCTACCATGCGTGATACAACCGGAAGAAAAATCTATCCGGAAATCGGATTTGGTCAGAATGTGACAAATTTCCTTGGTATGAACGCGGCAATTTCCGACACCGTATCTGCAAAAAATGAGATTAGCAAAGCAACCAATCTGCTTGGCATTGTTGGCCAGTTCGATGCATTCCGTTGGGGAGTTCAGAGATCAATCGGCGCACATCTGATCGAGTATGGAGATCCGGATGGACTTGGAGATCTGCAGAGAAACAACCAGATTGCAATCCGTGCAGAGATTGTATACGGAATCGGAATCATGGATCAGAACGCATTTGTCAAGATCGATAAAGCAGGAGAGTAAAGGATGAAATATCTGTATAAGCAGACAGGTATGATCGTGGAGTCCAGTGAAGAGCTGGACTCTATGTTTTTTCAACCTGTAAAAGAACTTGCACAGCAGGATAAAGAGGAAACTGCACCAAAAAAAACAACCAGAAAAACGACCACAGGAACTGCGAAAAAATGAGGTGAGGTCTATGTATGCGACAGTATATGATGTCGAAAAAAGATGCAAACGAAAATTATCTATTGATGAGATTGAATGGTGCGAATCCTTATTACAGGATGCAGCAATTATTGTAGATACATATGGGAAAAATGCATCAAAAGAGGCAAAACAGCTCGTATCTTGCAATATGGTGGTGCGTACAATATGCAGTGGAAATGATGAAGACATACCAATTGGAGCGTCCCAGGGAACCGTATCAGGATTTGGATATTCTCAGACATGGAGCCTTGGAAGTGGATCTGCAGGAGAACTTTATCTGACAAAATTGGATAAAAAGATTCTGGGATGTGGCAGCAGGATTGCTTTTTCTGGTCCTTTTGTAGAAGATTAGGAGGAGAGTGAGGCATGAGAGGAATAACGATTGTTCTGTACAAAAAAGAACAGATTGGTGTGGATGCGTTTAATCGTCCAATCTATGAGAAAAAGAGAGAAGAAATCGCAGATGTGCTGATTGCGCCGGCACAAGAACAGGAGATTCTGGACACATTGAATCTGACCGGACGAAAAGCAGTATATACGCTTGCAATTCCAAAAGGCGATACCCACGAGTGGGAAAACAGTGAAGTGGAGTTCTTTGGAAGACGATGGAAAACAATCGGAATGCCGATTCAGGGGCTCGATCATCTGATCCCGCTTCGGTGGAACAAGAAAGTGAGAGTGGAATGTTATGGCACAGAAAGTGATGATTGAATTGAACCAGGCAGCTATCCGTCAGCAGCTGCTAAAATCACCGGAAATCCTCGAAATCTGCAGAAACCATGCAGAGGAGATTGCAGAGCGGTGCGGGGATGGATATGAGACAGCCGCTTATACACAGTCAACACGAATTGTCGCGAAAGTGTATGCGGACAGCTTTCCGGCCCGTGTGGATAATATGAAAAATAATACGCTTTTGAAGGCGGTGCGAAAATGATTGAAACGATTGTTTCGGAATACCTGCAGCAGCGGGTAAAAGAGAAGGTATATATGGAAGTTCCGGAAAAACCGCCGGAGCGCTATGTGATCATTGAAAAAATTGGTGGCTCGAAAGAAAATCATATCTGCTATTCGACCTTGGCAATTCAGTCGGCAGCAGAAAGCCTGTACCAGGCGGCTGTATTAAATGAGGCTGTGAAACAAGCAATGTACGATATTGCGGATGAAACGGAAGTCTGCAAATGCAGTTCGAATTCAGATTACAATTTTACAGATACAGCAACAAAAAAATATCGGTATCAGGCAGTTTTTGACCTGGTACATTTTTAAGGAGGACAGACATGTCAGACACAACAAAAGTATCAACCAGTAAACCAAAAGTAGGCGGAGCGATTGCGAGGGCACCCGTAGGAACTGCGTTGCCAACAGATGCCAGCACGGCTCTGAATTCAGCGTTCCATTCTCTTGGCTACATCAGTGAAGATGGTGTATCAAACAGTAATTCACCGAAAACAGATGTAATCAAAGCCTGGGGTGGTGATACTGTAATTACCTATCAGTCAGATAAACCGGATACATTTGGTTTTACATTGATTGAGGGATTAAATATTGATGTACTTAAAACAGTGTACGGAGACAGCAACGTAACGGGGGACCTGGAAACCGGTATCACCATCAAAGCAAATGGAAGTGAAGCGGAAGCTGGTGCATGGGTCATTGACATGGTTTTAAAAGACAATGCATTGAAACGTATCGTTATTCCGAACGGAACAATTACAGAAGTTGGCGAGATCACTTATAAAGCAGATGAAGCCATTGGATATACAACTACGGTTACTGCTGTTCCGGATGCTTCCGGAAATACGCATTATGAGTATATTTTGAAAAAGGGAGAGTAGCATATGTTTACAGGAAAGACAAGCTCTGGTTTTGAATTTTCATTACAGGATGAGGTGCTGGATGATTATGAACTTCTGGAAACACTTCAGGATATTGATGATGGTGATTATGGAAAGACTACAAAGATGGTAACGATGCTCCTGGGACCAGCACAGAGAGATGCATTAAAGGACCATGTACGCAGTGAAAATGGGCGGGTATCAGCCCAGAAGATGCTCGCAGAAGTAATGGAGATTTTTGAATCAAAAAATAAATCAAAAAACTGATTATCCTCGCAGATATGCTGGCAACAGATGAGACGGCATTAGTCTGTGACCTGGCAGAAACTTACGGAATATATGATTATCGGTCATATCCGGCTACCGTGATCGCGACATTTGCAGTTGGGCTGAGAGAAAATGCGAGGATATGGTTAAAGATGAATAAAATGGCTTATCCGCTTGAAACGATGTTACTTGCATCAGCAGTGGATAAGCTTTCTTTGCTTTTATGGGCGAAAACAAAAGATGGGGCAAAGAACAGAAACCGTCCAAAAATGATCCTTGAAATGCTACAAGCGGATCCGGCGCAGGACATTGCTACATTTTCAACACCGGAACTATTCGAGGATATGTGGGAACAGCTGGCAGGAGGTGAGAGAGTTGGCGGGAACTGAACTGGCAAAGGCTTATGTGCAGATTATTCCGACCACAAAAGGAATAAAAAGTGAAATCGGGAAAGAACTGGGCGAAGAAGTTGAAAATGCAGGGGATGAGGCCGGGAAAAAAGGCGGAGAAAATGCCGGTGTATCATTTGCCAAGAAGATGCTGAAAATAATCGCGGCAGCTGAAATCGGTAAAAAAGTTGTTGAAGGAATCAAAGCATCTGTGGAAGCCGGAGCTGCATTAGAACAGAGCATTGGTGGTATTGAAACTTTATTTAAGGAATCTTCTGATACGATGATCCAGTATGCAAATAATGCATTTAGAACCTGTGGCTTGTCTGCAAATGATTATATGGAGACAACCACCAGCTTTGCAGCATCGATGCTTTCCAGTGTAGGTGGTGATACAGCGAAAGCTGCAGAACTGTCCAATAATGCTTTGATAGCGATGTCAGATAATGCGAATAAGATGGGTACTAATATGCAGGATATTCAGAATGCATACCAGGGCTTTGCCAAGCAGAATTACACGATGCTGGATAACTTGAAGCTTGGCTATGGTGGTACAAAAGAAGAGATGCAGCGTTTGCTTTCGGATGCAAATAAATTGAATAAACAGCAGGGCATTATCACGGATTATTCTATTGATAGTTTTGCAGATATTACGGAAGCAATTCAGGTTGTACAGGATAACCTAGGGATTACCGGAACAACGGCATTGGAAGCTGCAAGCACTCTGTCTGGATCATTTGGGACGATGCAGGCAGCATGGACAAATTTTATTGCAAAGCTGTCGGTTGGAAATCGGGATCAGGTAAATCAGGCTATGATGGATCTGGCATCAAGCGCATCTACATTTTTGTTTCAGAATCTTATTCCGGCGATTGGAAGAATTATCACACAGCTTCCTAGTGCAATCGGAACATTTATCACAACTGCAATTCCATTATTGATCGAAAACGGGAAACAGATTATCAGTAACATTATACAAGGCTGGCAGGAAAATAAAGGTCGATGGAAAGATACGGTCAATAATTTCCTCGATAATGCAATTGAATGGATTGAAACTTCTCTACCGCAAATTTTAGCGGAAGGTATAGCTTCTGTGGAAGAATTTATAGCTGGCTGGGGGCAGGGAGACGGTCATATGATGGCAACGGTCGGCGAATTGATTGGAAAGATTCTGACGGTGATTATAAAAGCGGTTCCTCAAATTCTTGCGGCTGGTGTTTTGATAGTCGGAAAACTTGCAGTTGGTTTTATACAGAATATTCCCTATTTCTTAACTCAGATCGGCACATTGTTGGGACAGATGATAAGCACAATTGCTTCAAATTTCCCAAAGCTTGTGTCATCGGGTGGAGCTATGCTGTTAAAAATCATAGCTGGATTTATAAATGGGATTACAAATATTCCGTCAGCAGTCAAGAAGGCGGTGGATTCGTTCAAAAGTAATTTCAGAAATGTCGATTGGGGAGAACTTGGAACCAATATTATTAAAGGTATAGTAAATGGTATCACAGGTGGAATTGGAAAGTTGGTAACAGCTGCAAAGAATGTTGCTAAAAATGCTTTGGATGCGGCAAAAGAGGCACTTGGTATTCATTCGCCATCACGAGTTTTTGAACTGGAAGTCGGAAAAATGATCGATCTTGGTCTTGCAGCAGGTATCGAAAGAAACCTGAAACCGGTGCAGACGTCAATGAAAGTGTTGAGTATGGAGACCGTTGGAAGTATGGATATTAATACCATGTTTGCTGGAGAAAGTACTTTCTATCAGAATCAGAGTATGGAACTGGTTGATCAAAACAGAAGTGTAATATTTAACTATGAGCGTCTGGCAGATGCCACAGTAGATGCATTCGAGCGTGCTGGATTTACTTTCAGAGCCAATAATCGGGAACTTGGAAGATTTGTGAGAGGGGTGAACATGGCATAATGGACATCTTTTATCAGAACAGGAATGGCAGCAGGATTTATTTGGATCGTGAACCATATAAAATGGCCAAAAAATATTCATTGCTGAATTATGAATGGGACTATTCTATGGACAGTTATGACGGGCGCCCGAGGATGACAGGAAAAAGAAAATCGGCAAAGCGTAATGCCGATATCATAGTATCTGCAAAATCTGAAATGGATTGCTTACATCAGGTCAGCACCTTATCAGATTTTTTTGATGCAGATGTTCTTGCTGGAATGTCGGGAAGACTCTATGTTGGTTCGGGATATTTGCGATGTTTTATTGCAAAAAACAATACATCAGATAAATATCTGAAAACAAGAAAGATACTGGTGGAAGTTGAAATTCTACCGGATGGCGAAGACTGGATCTATGAATCAAAGTACATTTTCCGGCCACAGGAAGCATCCAGCAGTGGAAATAACATGGACTATCCACATGATTATCTGTTTGATTATTACAATGGGATGTCGAGCCGGATCCTGTTGAATGAAGCCATCTCGGATGCAGATTTTGAAATGATAGTTTATGGTCCCTGTGAAAATCCGGAGATTCTGATCGGCAACCACAAGTACCATGTGAACTGCCAGCTGGAGACGGGGGAATATCTCGTCATTAATTCGCTGACAAAGAAGATTTATAAAGTCAAAAACGACGGCGAACAGGTCAATCAGTACAACCTGCAGGACAGGGACTGGTATGTGTTTCAAAAGATTGCTTCCGGAAGTCATTCCGTGTTCTGGAGCGGACTGTTCGGGTTTGACATCACCCTGTACGAGAGGAGGTCTGAGCCAAAATGGAGTTAATACATGCAGATGCTAATCATGTGATGCTTGGAACACTTGAAAGATACGAACTGGATCTGGCTTTCGGATCAGATGAAAACAATTTTGAGTGCGTTATGGTAATTTCAGATTATTGTTGCAGAACCGGCGAGTACCTGGCAATGCAGGATGTGGTGGCCGGGCATGTGAAATATACGGAGTACGGTGGTCGGATCGATGGTGTTTGCGTGGATACTGGAAAAGAGACGGTTACCTATTCCGGAAGGACCTGGCAGGGGATACTGTCCAAGAAGATAGTGTGTCCGGATGACGGGCAGGATTATCTGGTGTTATCCGGAGACGCCAATGAGGTGTTGGGATTTCTGATACAGCGCATTGGAGCTGGAGATCTGTTTGAGACACCCAGCGAGAAAGCAGGCATTACAATCACTTCATATCAGATGGATCGTTATATTGATGCATACACAGGCATGCGGAAAATGTTAAAATGCGCCGGCGCAAAATTGGTCATGTATTATCGTGAAGGAAAGGTGCATTTGTCTGCGGTAGCTTTGGTGGATTATAGCCAGGATGAAGAGTGGGATTCTGACCAGATGAATTTTCAAATCGGCAGCAATGAACGGCCGGTAAATCATCTGATCTGCCTGGGAAAAGGAGACCTCAGTGAGCGGATGGTCCGGCATCTGTACATGGATGCGCGGGGAAATATATCAGAAACACAGACGTTTTTCGGCGTGGATGAAGTGACAGAGACTTACGACTATTCCAACGTGGAATCAGAGGAAGAGTTGATTACCGGCGGTACACAGCGACTGCAGGAAACTTGGGCGGCAGCAAATACGTTGGAAACAGATTTTGAAAATAATACAGAGTATGATGTCGGTGATATCGTGGGAGCACGGGAGACAATTACCGGAGTTACGATAAAACGAGACATCGTGAAAAAGATACTGAAAGTCAACAGCAGTGGCATCAGTGTAGAATGTCAAATTGGAGAATAGGAGCGTGATGAAATGGCAGTAGAAATTATTACAGGGCACACCGGAAAAGAACATGTGACAGCGGAAGCGGCCGGAGCATTACATGCCGGAGTGATCGGAACAGGGAAATACGTTCTGGCCGGCGGTAATCAGTTTGCAGCGGAGATTGTATCAAATAACCTGATCAAGATTAAATCCGGTGAGCTGGTCAACCAGGGACGGCACATGCGTATCCCGGTGAACAGTTATGAGGAAGTGACAATTCAGAATGGGGCACAGGGAATGCACCGGAGCGATTTGATAGTGATGCGTTATAAAAAAGATACAAGTTCACAGGTAGAATCGGCGGAACTTGTGGTGATCAAGGGGAAAGCCAGTTCATCCACTCAGGCGAGTGTTCCGAGTTATGTCAACGGAAACATTCTGTCCGGAGCAACGCAGGATGATTTCCCGTTGTACCGGGTATCACTGAGCGGTCTGACGATTACAAGCGTGACGAAGCTGTTTTCTGTGTCGCCGACAATCGAGATGTTGTCGAAACGGATAGACGATATCGGAAAGGTCAGTACGGCAAAGTTATTAACAGAATTTCAATGTGAAACCAACATGATCACTAAAACGGCGGATGGGATGGTTTCGCTGTCTGTGTATATGCACACGGGTGCTATCGGAGCCAATGCAGGAACGTGGTGGACTGCCGGCACGATTCCGGAAGGATACAGACCGAACAGCACTGTATATGGGACAGGCATGGTATGCGGAGATGGCTGGCTGAATGCGGTACCTACAGCTTTCATGATCTCTAACGGACTGCTGTATTTGTATGGGCAGAATTCAGCAGCAACCATGCTGGTGATCAACATGGCCTATGCCGTAGCGGGGAGTGTAGTGGCATGAGAATAAAGGTGCTGATCCGATGATTGCGATTGATGAGCCGATAGCGTAGGTTGAGGGGAGTGATGAAAAAAGTGAATGATTTACTACTGCAGACATACCTTGTAGCCCTCCCGATCATACTAACGGCATTGATGGGTTACATAGTATGGTTGCTGAAAAAACAGAAAAGGGACAGGGATGCAAACAGCAAGGGAACCATGCTGCTTCTGCGTGTACAGCTGATTGAATATCATGATAAATATATGCGGCTTGGAGAAATTCCATCTTACGCTTACGAAAATTTCAATGAGATGTATGATGCGTATCATAAATTAGGTGGGAATGGAATGGTGACAAAAATGAAACAGGAAATTGAAGAATTGCATTTAAAAAAGAAAGGACAGTAAAATGACAGATTTAGGATTTTTAGCGGATTTTATGATTCCGGTAATCGTAGGGATTTGCCTGTGTGTTGGCTATGTGATCAAAAAATGGGTAAAAGACGTGGATAACAAATACATTCCGACAGTCTGTGCACTGCTGGGAGTGATCCTTTCTATCTGGATCAGCGGATGGAATGTTTCCCCTGCTGTGATCTTGAGCGGATTATTCAGCGGTCTGGCATCCACAGGACTGCATCAGCTGTTCAAACAGTATATCGAAAAGAAAGAAGGTAATGAGTAATGGCATACAACACGAAGGAAATATGGGCTTCTGCAACCAACTATGGAGCGCATAGAGCATTGCACAGTATCAGATATATCGCAGTGCATTTTACCAGTAATGATGGAGACACAGCAGAAAATAACGGTAAATATTTTCGAGGTGAAAACAGGAAGGCATCAGCGCACTACTTCGTGGATGATACGACTGTGGTGCATTCGGTTCCCGATGATCGTGTGGCATGGGCTGTTGGTGGAAGCAAGTACAACAACGGTGGCGGCCGGCTATATGGAATTGCCAAAAATGCAAACACGCTGAACGTGGAGCTGTGCGACACGATAAAAAATGGAACCGTAAAAGCAACAGAAGCGACGATCAATAATGCGCTGGATCTTATAAAAGGGCTGATGAGCAAATACAACATCCCGGTTGATCGTGTAATCCGACACTACGACGTCAACGGAAAGCCATGCCCGTCCTACTGGGTGGATGATGCACTCTGGGAGCAGGAGTTTCACGGTAGACTAACGCAACCAAGTATTCCAGACGGTCTTGCCAATCAGCCAGCAGCTGACGGAAACTGGTACTATTACAAAGACAACCAGGTAGCGGCAGACTACACCGGGCTTGCGCAAAACGTGAACGGTTGGTGGTATGTCCGGAACGGTGCGGTTGATTTCGGGGCAAATACCGTAGCCCAGAATGAGTATGGCTGGTGGAAGATAACCAATGGAGCTGTTGATTTTAACTATACAGGAATTGCTCAAAATGAAAACGGCTGGTGGAGAATCGAAAACGGAAAAGTAAACTTTGATTATACCGGTTTGGCACAAAATGAAAATGGATGGTTCTACCTGCAGGAAGGCGCAGTAGACTTCAATTATACCGGACTGGCAAAAAATAATCAGGGTGTGTGGTTTGTCCGCAATGGAAAGGTAGATTTCAACTATTCCGGAAATACCACCGTCAGAGTTGAAAAAGGACGACTTATAGTATAAAATAATTAAAGATAGAAGCAGATAAACATAAACGGTTAGTAACAAGTTAGTAACAAATCTTTTTAAAGAATGGCTTAAATACAGGGTTTGCAGAAAAATAAAAATTAAGGGTATCTTAATAGTATTAAAAATTACGTCATGTTAAAATGGTTACAGAAAGGAAATCTGTAGCCATTTTTGTTTGTCATGACCGAAACGAAGTGTAGATGTGCAGTGATTCTGAGAAGAATATGTTAGTTTTCACTAACTAAAAACACGCACCTAGTCTCACATGCGTTCGACTTGAATTTACGCAGAACAGATTGTAATGGTGGGTTGATTTCCTAATTATAGGAGGAGTGCGATATGAGCAAGAAGAAAAAAATCATTTTAGCAGTTGTGATCATCGTTGCAATTGCTGCGGTATCGGTTGGTTTTTTCCTGAAAGGTAAATTGGGGAAAAGCAGTGGCGGTGGAGATGCAGCCTATGTGGAATCCGTGCAGTCTTTGGTAAACGGTAGCAATGGAGGCGGGCAGAACCGTTATATGGGTGTTGTGGAATCTCAGGATACCTGGGACGTGAATCTGACATCAGACCAGACGGTGAAAGAAATTTTTGTATCCGTAGGTGACGAAGTGCAGGAGGGAACTCCATTATTCGAGTACAAGACAGATGATCTGAGTCTGCAGATCGCGCAGGCAAAGCTGGAGTTGGAAACCATTGCAAATCAGATCACAGACTACAACAATCAGATCAAAACATTGACAGCAGAAAAAAATACAGCATCCAAGGATGAGCAGTTTAATTATACGGTGCAGATCCAGAGTCTGCAAACTTCCATCAAGCAGTCTGAATTTGAACAGCAGAGTAAGAAATTAGAGATTCAGAAGATGGAAGATACGATGTCTCAGTCAACCGTGAGCAGCAAAATCAACGGTATTGTAAAATCCATTAATGAAAACGAAAGTACAGATGAGCATGGTAACCAACAACCATTTATGTCAATTCTGACTGTTGGCGATTACCGTGTGAAAGGGACTGTTAATGAGACAAATGTATACAGTCTTTCCGAGGGGCAGAGTGTGATTTTACGTTCCAGAGTAGACGAGACAAAGACATGGACAGGAACAATTGAGAAAATTGATACAGAAAATAAGCAGGCGAATAATAACAACATGCTTTATGATGGTTCCAATTCTGACAATCAGTCCAGTAAATATCCTTTTTATGTCAAACTTGATTCAGCAGATGGTCTGATGCTTGGACAGCATCTGTATGTGGAACTGGATGAAGGACAGACGGATGCAAAAGATGGAATCTGGATTTACAGTGGATATATTGTGCAAGACGAGGATACACCATATGTATGGGCAGATAACGGAAAAGGAAAACTGGAGAAGCGTACAGTTGAACTTGGGGAATATGATGAAGGCATGGATCTGTATGAGATTACATCTGGTCTGGAGCTGACAGATTCTATCGCATGGCCGGTATCTGGATTCCGTATAGGTTTAAAGACAACTACAAATGCAGATGAAGGCATGGTGGAAGAATATCCGGATGATGATATGCTTTACGAAGATATGGATGAAGGCATGATGGAGGAAGGATTCCGGGAGGATCTTTCTTCTGATGGCGAAACAGATGCTCATAGTATGGACGAGGATGCTGATGCCGGTATGGTAGATGAAAGTGATATGCAGCCGGTCGTAGATGGAGATTCAGGTGCTGACACAGGAAGTGCAGACACTCCGGCGGCAGAATAGGAGGGGCATATGCTTTTAAATCTTAGTCATATTTATAAGGATTATCAGCAGGAAAAACTGGTAGTTCCTGTATTAAAAGATGTGAGTCTTTCGGTGGAAGAGGGAGAATATGTGGCAATCATGGGACCTTCCGGTTCCGGAAAAACGACATTAATGAATATCATCGGATGCCTGGACCTGCCTACCAGTGGCAGCTATGAACTGGCGGGACAGGATGTTTTACAATGCAAAGACCGGGAACTTGCAGATGTCAGACTGAACAGTATCGGGTTTGTGTTTCAGAGTTTTCATTTGCTGCCAAGAGAGACCGCACTGGAAAATGTAGCATTGCCTCTGATTTATGCGGGAGTAAAGAAGCCGGATCGGGAAAAACGTGCGGCTGCTGCGCTGGATCGTGTGGGGCTGGCAGATCGTGTGGAGTTCAAACCAACGCAGCTGTCCGGCGGTCAGAAACAGCGTGTAGCCATTGCCCGTGCTATGGTGAACAATCCGAAGATTTTACTGGCTGATGAGCCTACGGGAGCATTGGATTCCAAGTCCGGCAGACAGATCATGGAGCTTTTTGAACGTCTGAATGAGGAAGGTGTGACCATTGTCATGATCACGCATGATGCAAAGATTGCGTCTTATGCAAAACGTGTGATCCACATCATTGATGGTGAGATAGAGGAGGCGGCAGAATGAAAAATAGGAAAGTCATGAAACGTGTTCTTGTGATCGCCATTGTTGCAGCTATTGCAGGAGGCGGCATCGGAACCGGTGTCTATGTACAGCGCGCCAAAATGACAGCGGAAGTGATGTCTGTGGCAGATTTAAATAGTGGATATTGGGGAGACGATGTTAATAGCTCTGGAATGATTACGAATGATTATTCTCAGTCTGTGGAAATTACGAATACGGATGAAATCAAAGAGGTGTATGTAAAGGAAGGACAGCAGGTGCAGAAAGGTGATAAACTGCTGGCACTTGATACGACAGTAGCTTCCCTGAATTTACAGGGAAAACAGCTGGAAGTAGAAAATCTGAATAATCAGATTACGATTGCTCAGAATGATTTAAAAAAATTAAAAAATACGAAACCATATGTGGAGCCGGCCAATCCGGTGACGCCAGAACCTGATATACCACATGTGCAGGAGATGGCAGGAAATGCATACAACTATATTTCCTGGACTGCCGTTCCATATAATCAGAACAGCGCAGATGGCAGCGAAGAGAATCCTTATCGTTACCTGTGTACAGAATCAGCTTATGTGACGGGAGACTTTTTAAGCCAGCTGGCAGAAGAAAAAACATATGCTGTATTCGAGATTCGGGAAAATAATGAAGTTTCCGGAGAACTTGTGACCGCATGGGAAGTGGACGGTGCACAGATCGTTGTGCCTGATGGAAATACAAAATGGTCTGTATATGATCACAGCCAGATTTCAAATGATGCATCAGAGGCAGAGGATGATACGAGTGTTGTCAATGACGGAATATCAGATGCAGGCGGTTACACCCAGGCGGAATTAAATGACATGATCGCAGAGCAGGAGAAAAAAATCAAGGAGCTGGACCTGAATAAGCGAAAAGCGGAACTGGAAGTAGAAAAACTGAAAGCGCAGAGTTCCGATGGAATGATATATGCTACGGTTACCGGTATAGTAAAAAATTTGCAGGATAAAGACAATCTGCCAAATGACGGTACGCCATTTATGGAGGTGACAGGTTCGGAAGGTCTATATGTGACAGGAGGAATCAGCGAATTACTTCTGGATAAGGTAAAACCGGGGCAGATGGTCAGTGTGTCTTCGTGGGAAAGCGGATCAAGCTGCGAGGCAGAGATTACCGAGATTAAAAACTATCCTTCCACGGATGTTTCTTCTTATGGAGAAGGCAATAATAATGTGTCTTACTACCCATTTGTCGCTTATATTGAAGATACGTCAGGATTTCGAAATGGCGAATATGTGGATCTGACCATGACAGTTTCCGGTGATGAAACAGGAAGTTCTCTTTATGTTTTTAAAGGATATGTCCGTACGGAAAATGGAAAGTCTTATGTACTGAAAGCAGATGAAAATGATCGTCTGGTGAAACAGTATGTGAAAACAGGAAGAATCATTTACGGAGATACAATTGAAATTAAAGCCGGATTGAGTGAAGATGACCGCATTGCCTTTCCATATGGAAAAACGGCAAAAGAGGGTGTCCGTGCAGTAGATTCCGATGGCTCATATTATTAAGGGGAGGTGCGTGAAATGTTAGAAAATATTAGACTGTCCTTTCAGGGCATCTGGTCTCATAAAATGCGTTCCTTTCTGACGATGCTTGGCATCATTATCGGTATTGGTGCAATTATTGCAATTGTTTCCACAATTCAGGGAACAAATGAGCAGATCAAACAGAATCTGGTAGGTGCCGGAAATAATGCAGTGACAGTTCAACTTTATCAGGATGAATGGACTTACGAGATGGATTATAACGGAATTCCGGATGGTGTTCCGGTGATCAGTGATGATACTATGCAGCAGATTCTGGCAGTGGATGGTGTGGAGGAAGCATCCCGCTATACCAGCCGTCAGGGTTATGATACGGTATGTTATGGCAATACATCTCTTTCCGGTGGTTATGTCATGGGGGTTGATGCAAATTATCTGGATACCTGCAGTTATACCATTAAGGAGGGCCGTGGGTTTGACAGTAATGATTATGCGAAATACAGAAAAGTGGCAATTTTAGATCGGGATAGTGCATCTTCGTTATTTCAGGGAGCCGATGCGATAGGAAAGACCATCGAGATTCAGGGAGAACCGTATATTGTAGTTGGAATTGCAGATAAAAAAGATGGTTTTGAACCAGTGATCAATTCTATGGATGACTATTATACTTACATGCAGGATAGCAGTGGCAGAGTGTTTATTCCATCTGCCACATGGCCGATTGTATTTCAGTATGATGAACCACAGAGTGTGGTTTTAAAAGCAACAGATACAGATTCCATGGCATCTGCAGGTCAGGCAGTGGCAGATATCCTGAACGCAAATCTTAATGTTTCAGATAGTACAATCCAATATAAAGGTCAGGATTTGTTAAAACAGGCACAGGATATTCAGGAACTGAGCCAGTCCACAAACCGCATGCTGATCTGGATCGCAGGTATTTCGCTTCTGGTCGGCGGTATCGGTGTTATGAATATCATGTTAGTATCTGTGACAGAACGCACACAGGAAATTGGTCTGAAAAAAGCGATCGGAGCAAAGAAGAGCCATATTCTCGGTCAGTTTCTGACAGAGGCAGCCGTATTGACCAGCCTAGGTGGTATCATCGGTGTAATTGCAGGAATCGTGCTCGCGGAGGTGATTTCTAAAGTTAGTGAGATGCCTGTGGTTATCAGTATCCCGGCGGCAATCATTGCAGTTGGATTTTCTATGGGAATTGGAATTATTTTCGGATTACTGCCATCTTATAAAGCAGCAAATCTGAAACCAATTGATGCGTTACGCCGGGAATAGATCTTGCTTGTGTGATTAAAAGGTTTACCGATACAAAATTCGATACAAAATTTATCCAGAACACAAGGAACAAGGCTTGAATATTGCTGTGAATCAGTGTATACTTTTGAAAGAATAAAATTTCCTCAGGAGGAAGCTATGATTGACATTAAGTTTTTAAGAGAAAACCCGGATATTGTAAAACAGAATATCAAAAATAAATTTCAGGATCACAAACTTGGTCTGGTGGATGAAGTAATCGAGTTAGATGCATCATCCCGAACAGTTCAGCAGGAAGCGGATGATCTGCGTGCCAACAGAAACCGTATCTCCAAACAGATTGGTGCTCTGATGGGACAGGGAAAAAAAGAAGAGGCTATGGCATTAAAAGAGCAGGTTGCCAAAGATGCAGAGCGTCTGACAGAACTTGAGGCACAGGAAGGCGAGCTTCAGGAGAAAATCAAAAAGATCATGATGACCATCCCAAATATCATTGATCCGTCTGTTCCGATTGGAAAAGATGACAGTGAGAACGTAGAAGTTGAGCGTTTCGGTGAGCCGGTTGTTCCGGATTTCGAGATTCCGTATCACACAGAAATTATGGAGAAATTTGATGGTATTGATCTTGACAGTGCAAGAAAAGTAGCCGGAAACGGTTTCTATTATCTGAAAGGGGATATTGCCCGTTTGCACTCAGCTGTTCTGGCTTATGCCCGTGACTTTATGATTGACCGTGGATTCACATACTGTATTCCGCCATATATGATCAGAAGTAATGTTGTTACCGGTGTTATGAGTTTTGATGAGATGGATGCTATGATGTACAAGATTGAAGGCGAGGATCTGTATCTGATCGGTACTTCCGAGCATTCCATGATCGGAAGCTTTATTGATACGATGATCGATGAGGAGCAGTTGCCAAAGACTCTGACTAGCTATTCTCCATGTTTCCGTAAAGAAAAAGGAGCTCATGGTATCGAGGAGAGAGGTGTGTACCGTATCCATCAGTTTGAAAAACAGGAAATGATCGTTGTATGTAAACCAGAAGATTCTATGATGTGGTATGAAAAATTATGGCAGAATACGGTAGATCTGTTCCGCAGTCTTGATATTCCGGTTCGTACGTTAGAGTGCTGTTCTGGTGACCTTGCTGACCTGAAGGTCAAATCTGTTGATGTTGAGGCATGGTCTCCGCGTCAGAAGAAATATTTCGAAGTAGGAAGCTGTTCAAATCTTGGTGATGCTCAGGCAAGACGACTGAAAATCCGTGTAAAAGGTGCTGATGGTAAGAAATATCTGGCACATACATTGAATAATACCGTAGTTGCTCCGCCAAGAATGTTGATCGCATTTCTGGAGAATAACTTAAATGCGGATGGAACTGTTAATATTCCGAAAGCATTACAGCCATATATGGGTGGAAAAACAAAAATTGAGTAATTAAGAAGCGGCAAGGTCTGGCGATGACGTCGGGCCTTGCCGCTGTTGCTTAAGTGAGAAATCATGAAAGTAAGTGTTGAAAAAAGGAAAAAACTATGATAAAATACCTACAATTTGTATATATGGCAGAAAAATGAATATTATGCATGAATAATGTATAAATATACAGAAAAAGAGAAAATTCCCTCTTTTTTTTTGCAACAAGCCAGCAAATACATGTTAAAATGTAGTAAGATTACAGAGATGGACAGAGATATTTACCATGCACTGCATGACGTGCATCTCGCAGCAAAAATGTGAGAACATTTTTGGATGCAAAGTGTATATTGTAGAAAAGAGAAAGGACGGGCGAATAAATGAAAGCATTTCTGATTCTGGAAGACGGTACAGTATTTACCGGAACAAGCATTGGTTCGACAAAGAGCGTGATCAGCGAGATCGTCTTCAATACTTCCATGACTGGTTATCTGGAGGTTTTGACAGACCCATCCTATGCGGGACAGGCAGTTGTAATGACGTATCCGCTGATTGGAAATTATGGAGTTACACCGGATATGGAGTCTGCACAGCCATGGCCGGACGGATATATCGTAAGAGAGTTATCCAGAATTCCAAGTAACTTCCGTTGCCAGGGAACCATTCAGGATTTTTTGAAAGAACATGATATTCCGGGAATCGCAGGAATTGATACAAGAGCGTTGACAAAAATTCTGCGTGAAAAAGGAACTATGAATGGTATGATCACCACAGATGAAAATTACAAACTGGATGAAATTTTGCCTCAGCTTCATGTATACAATACAGGAAATGTAGTGGATAAGGTGACTTGTAGCGAGAAAAAAGTGCTGAAAGCAGATGGCTATAAAGTAGCACTGCTGGACTTTGGCGCAAAGAACAATATTGCACAGTCCCTGCACAAACGTGGCTGTGAAGTTACGATTTATCCGGCACACACAACGGCTGAGGAGATTCTTTCTTCTGATCCGGACGGAATTATGCTTTCTAACGGCCCTGGAGATCCAAAAGCCTGCACAGATATTATCAAAGAAGTGAAAAAACTTTATGATTCAGAAGTACCGATTTTTGCTATCTGCTTAGGACACCAGCTGATGGCATTAGCTACCGGCGCAGATACTTATAAACTCAAATATGGCCATAGAGGTGGCAATCATCCGGTAAAAGATCTGGAGACAGGTCGTGTATACATTTCATCCCAGAACCATGGATACGCGGTGGATGCAGACAGTCTGGATCAAACAGTAGCAGTTCCTGCGTTTATAAATGTAAATGACGGAACCAACGAAGGACTCAAGTATACAGGAAAGAATATCTTTACTGTACAGTTCCATCCGGAAGCATGCCCTGGGCCACAGGATTCCGGATACCTGTTTGACAAGTTTATTGAAATGATGGGAGGACAGAAATAATGCCAAAGAGATCAGATATCAAAAAAGTATTAGTAATCGGTTCCGGTCCGATCGTTATCGGACAGGCTGCTGAGTTTGATTATGCAGGTACACAGGCATGCCGTTCCCTGAAAGAGGAAGGTGTTGACGTTTGCCTGGTAAACTCCAACCCGGCAACCATCATGACAGATAAACAGATCGCGGATCAGGTTTATATCGAGCCGTTGACCGTTGATGTGTTAAAACAGATTATTTTAAAAGAAAAACCGGACAGTGTACTTCCGACTCTGGGTGGACAGGCTGGTCTGAACCTTGGTATGGAGCTGGCAGAATCCGGATTTTTAGAAGAAAACGGTGTAAAACTCATTGGTACAACAGCTGAGACTATTTTCCGTGCGGAGGATCGTCAGGCGTTCAAAGATACCATGGAAAAAATCGGCGAGCCGTGTGCAGCTTCTCTGGTTGTAAATACGGTAGAGGATGGTATTAAATTTACAAATACCATCGGTTATCCGGTTGTACTGCGTCCGGCGTTCACTTTAGGCGGAAGCGGCGGTGGTATTGCTCATAATGAAGAGGAATTAGTTGAAATCCTGAGTAATGGTCTGCGTCTGAGCCGTGTCGGAGAAGTTCTGGTTGAACGTTGCATTGCCGGATGGAAAGAAATCGAGTACGAAGTAATGCGTGATGCCAACGGAAACTGTATTACCGTATGTAATATGGAGAATATCGACCCGGTTGGTGTGCATACCGGTGATTCTATCGTAGTAGCACCTTCCCAGACACTGGGCGACAAAGAATACCAGATGTTGCGTACTTCTGCGTTAAATATTATCAGTGAGCTGAACATCACCGGTGGATGTAATGTACAGTATGCGTTGAATCCGGATTCCTTTGAATACTGTGTCATCGAGGTTAACCCGCGTGTAAGCCGTTCTTCAGCCCTGGCTTCCAAAGCAACCGGATATCCGATTGCAAAAGTTGCCGCAAAGATCGCACTTGGCTATACATTGGATGAAATCAAAAATGCCATTACAGGAAAAACTTATGCAAGTTTCGAGCCGATGTTGGATTATTGTGTTGTAAAGATCCCGCGTCTGCCGTTTGATAAATTTATCACTGCAAAACGTACACTGACTACACAGATGAAAGCAACCGGTGAGGTTATGAGTATCTGTACAAACTTCGAAGGTGCGCTGATGAAAGCCATCCGTTCCCTTGAACAGCATGTGGACAGTCTTGTTTCTGATGAATACCTGACACTTTCTTATGATAAACTGATCGAGCGTCTGAAAGTGGTAGATGACAGAAGAATCTGGGTTATTGCAGAGGCATGCCGTCGTGGTGTTTCCTATGACACCATCCATGAGATCACAAAGATTGACAAGTGGTTCATTGATAAAATTGCAATCCTGGTTGAAATGGAAGGTCGTCTGCGCAGCGAAGCACTGACCGTGGATCTGCTGCGTGAAGCAAAACGTATTGAGTTCCCGGATAAAGTGATTGCTCAGTTAACAGGTAAAGACGAAGACTACATCAAAAATATGCGTTATGAGAACGGTATCACAGCTTCTTTCAAGATGGTTGATACCTGTGCTGCTGAGTTTGAGGCAAGCACACCATATTACTATTCCTGTTTTGACGGGGAAAATGAGGCAGATGGAACAGCAAAGAAGAAAAAAGTGCTGGTACTTGGATCTGGTCCGATCCGTATCGGACAGGGTATCGAGTTCGATTTCTGTTCGGTTCATTGTACATGGGCATTTTCCAAAGCCGGATATGAAACCATTATTATTAATAACAATCCTGAGACCGTTTCCACTGACTTTGATATCGCAGACAAGCTGTATTTCGAACCACTGACACCGGAAGATGTTGAGAATGTTGTAAACATCGAGAAACCGGATGGAGCAGTTGTACAGTTCGGTGGACAGACTGCGATCAAGTTGACGGAAAGCCTGATGAAGATGGGTGTACCGATTCTTGGTACAAAAGCAGAGGATGTTGATGCAGCCGAAGACCGTGAGCTCTTTGATGAAATCCTGGAGAAGACGGATATTCCGCGAGCAGCAGGTGATACTGTTTATACGGCGCAGGAAGCAAAAGCGGCAGCAAACCGCATAGGTTATCCGGTGCTTGTTCGTCCTTCTTATGTACTTGGCGGACAGGGTATGCATATTGCCTTCAATGATGATGAGATCGTAGAATTTATTGATACCATTAATCAGATTGCACAGGATCATCCGATCCTGATCGATAAATACCTGATGGGTAAAGAGATTGAGGTAGATGCGGTATGCGATGGTACAGATATCCTGATTCCGGGTATTATGGAACATATCGAGCGTACCGGTGTACATTCCGGAGACAGTATTTCTGTATATCCGGCACCGACGATCAGCAATCATGTAAAAGAGACGATTGTAGAATATACAAAACGTCTGGCAAGAGCACTCCATGTCGTAGGACTGATCAATATTCAGTTTATTGCCATGAACGAGGAAGTATACGTTATCGAAGTAAACCCGCGTTCTTCCAGAACTGTACCGTATATCAGCAAAGTAACAGGTATTCCGATCGTAGATCTGGCAACCAAAGTAATCCTTGGAGAGACAATCAAAGGAATGGGATATGAGCCGGGACTGGCACCGGAGGCAGATTACATTGCAATCAAGATGCCGGTATTCTCCTTTGAGAAACTGCGTGGAGCGGAGATCAGTCTTGGACCGGAAATGAAATCTACCGGTGAGTGTCTTGGTATTGCAAAGAATTTCAACGAAGCACTGTACAAAGCATTTATCGGTGCTGGTATCCAGCTTCCGAAGTACAAACGGATGATCATGACCGTCAAAGATTCGGATAAAGAAGAATCAGTTGGCGTTGCAAAACGTTTTGAGGCACTGGGATATACGATTTATGCCACAAGAAGCACTGCAAAATATCTGCAGGATCACGGTGTAAATGCCCGACGCGTAAATAAAATTTCTCAGGAATCACCAAATGTTATGGACCTGATCCTCGGACACAAGATTGACCTTGTTATCGATACTCCAACACAGGGACGTGATAAATCCAGAGACGGATTCCTCATTCGCCGAAATGCCATTGAGACAGGCGTTCACTGCCTGACATCCATGGATACGGCAAATGCGCTGGCACTCAGCCTTGAGACAGCAAATGATCAGATGACGATGATCGACATCGCGACAGTTAAGAACCTTTAATATTTAATTTTAAGATTTTGAAGAGAAGACGCCAGAAGTTAATTTTATCCTTGCAACTAACAAGCGCTTGCTTAGAAAAAATTAACTTCTGGCGTCCTTTCAGTTATGGAAAAAATATGAAGATTTTGTGAAAAAAATGTCAAAGCTTTATAAAAAGACTGGATTTTTCAATAACTTTGTGGTAATGTAGGAACTGGGAAGAAATTTAATTACCTGTATGTGGGTATTGCATTGTATGCATACGTGTGTTAAAGTTAACTCATAAGATTTTTCAAAGACCTTAGCCAGAAGAGCGAGGAACCATCGAAGAAGAAAATAGGAAAGCGGAAACCGAGGTTCGGTGTACGGATCCTAATTTTTTTTGGAGACTATGTTAAAAAAATAACAGTCTTTTAGATGACTTTTCACCCTTTCGACTATGTTAAAAAAATGACAAAAGTGTACGAAAATCCTTTTTGAATTTTAGGAAAAATGACGAAGGAGACGTTGCAAAAATTAGATGATAGTGCTAAAATAATATTGTCTAGCGTTATTCTTTTAACATAATTACTAGAGGTATATTTAAAAAGTCAAGAAGGAGAGAAGAAAAAAATGGCAAAGAAAGTTGTATTAGCAGGCGCTTGCCGTACTGCAATCGGTAAAATGGGTGGACAGTTTGGAAATACTCCGGCTGTTGAATTAGGATCCATCGTTATCAAAGAGGCATTAAAGAGAGCAGGCGTTGCTCCGGAACAGGTTGACGAGGTTATGATGGGATGTGTTATCCAGGCTTCCCAGGGACAGAACGTAGCTCGTCAGGCATCTATCAAAGCAGGTATCCCGAATGAGGTTCCGGCTTTCACACTGAATGTAGTATGCGGATCCGGTCTGAAATGTGTAAACGAGGCTGCAAACATGATCATGGCTGGACAGGCTGATATCGTTGTAGCAGGTGGTATGGAGAATATGTCTATGGCTCCATATGCATTAAAGAAAGCTCGTTTTGGTTACAGAATGAACAATGCAACTATGATTGATACAATGGTAAATGATGCATTATGGGATGCATTCAACAACTACCATATGATGATCACAGCTGAGAATATTTGTGATCAGTGGGGATTAACACGTGAAGAACTGGATGAGTTCGCAGCAGTTTCCCAGCAGAAAGCAGTAGCAGCTCAGGAGTCCGGAGCATTTGATGATGAGATCGTTCCTGTTCCGGTTAAAATGAAAAAAGAGACTGTTATGATCGCAAAAGATGAGGGACCGCGTCCTGGCACAACAGCTGAGTCACTTTCTAAATTAAGATGCTGCTCTGGTAAAGAGGGCGGACTTGTTACAGCAGGTAATGCTTCCGGTATCAATGATGGTGCTGCAGCAATCGTTGTAATGAGCGAAGAAAAAGCAAAAGAACTTGGTGTTAAACCGATGGCTACATTCGTAGCAGGTGCTCTTGGCGGATGCGCTCCGGAGATCATGGGTATCGGACCGGTTCCGGCTACAAGAAAAGCATTAAAGATCGCTGGTCTTGAGATGGATGATATCGATCTGATCGAGGCAAATGAGGCATTTGCAGCTCAGTCTGTAGCAGTACAGAAAGAGTTAGGCTTCAGCTCTGATATCTTAAATGTAAACGGTGGTGCTATCGCACTGGGACATCCGGTAGGAGCTTCCGGATGCCGTATCCTTGTTACACTGCTTCATGCTATGCAGAAGAGAGACGTTACATACGGACTTGCTACTCTGTGTATCGGTGGCGGAATGGGTTGTGCTACAATCGTTAAAAAAGAAGCTTAATTAAAATTTGATTTTTAAAAGGATTAAAAAATCCGGATCTATCTCCGGCATGATTGCGACATGCGAAAGTGTCGGAGATATTTTAAACATTGCTTTGTTAGTAATTTAACATAGTTACGGCAAAGCACAGACATTATTAGATATGTGTGACTAATCTATGGACAAGATTGTTTGGGTATGGCAGTCGCTATGTTTCATGTTAGTATATATTTTCATTTTAAGGAGGACATATCATGAAAGTTGGTATTATTGGAGCAGGAACAATGGGATCAGGTATCGCACAGGCTTTTGCACAGACAGAAGGCTATGAAGTATATTTATGCGATATTAATGATGAGTTTGCTGCAAACGGCAAGAAAAAAATCGCAAAAGGATTCGAGAAAAGAATCGCAAAAGGCAAAATGGATCAGGACAAAGCTGATGCAATCCTTGCTAAAATTACCACAGGTACAAAAGATATTTGTACAGATGCTGATTTAGTAGTTGAAGCAGCATTAGAGGATATGGCAATCAAAAAACAGACATTCAAAGAGCTTCAGGAAATTGTTCCGGCTGACTGTCTTTTTGCAACAAACACATCTTCATTATCCATTACAGAGATTGGTGCAGGTCTTGACAGACCGGTAATCGGAATGCATTTCTTCAATCCGGCACCTGTAATGAAACTGATTGAAGTAATTCAGGGAGCAAATACTCCGGATGATTTAAGAGATAAAATCGTTGAGATTTCCAAAGAAATCGGTAAGACACCGGTTCAGGTTAACGAGGCAGCTGGTTTCGTAGTAAACAGAATCCTTATTCCGATGATCAACGAAGGTATCTGTGTATTAGAAGCAGGTGTTGCAAGCGTAGAAGATATTGATGCAGCAATGAAATTAGGTGCTAACCACCCAATGGGACCTTTACAGTTAGGTGACTACATTGGTCTTGATATCTGCCTTGCTATCATGGAAGTAATCTATTCTGAGACAGGCGATCCTAAGTATCGTCCAGCTCCATTACTTAGAAAAATGGTACGTGCAAACAAACTTGGCTGCAAGACAGGCGTAGGTTTCTACGATTACAGCAAATAAGAATAGAATAATTACTCTCGAATTATAAGGGGTATAGTCCTTATAAGATATATAAGAAGTAGGCAGTCAAAATGACTGATACCGATATTCATATCGGAGAGTGGCGCCAGACATGTGCATTTCGCTACACATGTCTTTGGTGTCGTTTGGAGTTTTGACTATGCTTCACTAAAAATGGAGGAAAAGTATAAAATGGATTTCGGATTAAGTAAGAAACACGAAATGGCAAGAAGCCTTTTCAAAGAATTCGCTGAGAACGAAGTAAAACCACTTGCTCAGGAAGTTGATGAAACTGAAAAATTCCCAACTGGAACCGTTGAGAAAATGGCTAAATATGGCTTCCTTGGTATTCCTGTACCGAAGGAACTCGGTGGACAGGGTTGTGACATCCTTACATACGCTATGTGCGTAGAGGAGTTATCAAAAGTTTGTGGTACTACAGGTGTTATCGTATCTGCACATACATCCCTTTGTGTAGACCCGATCCTTACATTTGGTACACCAGAGCAGAAAGAGAAATATGTTCCGGATCTTGCTTCCGGTAAAAAACTGGGCGCTTTCGGTCTGACAGAGCCGATGGCAGGTACAGATGCCCAGGGTCAGCAGACAAAAGCTGTTTTAGATGGCGATGAGTGGGTTCTGAACGGATCCAAATGCTTCATCACAAACGGTAAAGAAGCTGACGTATATATCGTAATCGCTGTTACAGGCAAAATTGAAAAACGTGGCAGAACAATGAAAGAGATCTCTGCTTTCATCGTTGAAAAAGGAACACCAGGATTTACATTTGGTGTAAAAGAGAAAAAAATGGGTATCCGTGGTTCATCCACATATGAGTTAATCTTCACAGATTGCCGTATCCCGAAAGAGAACCTTCTTGGAAAACAGGGTAAAGGTTTCAACATCGCTATGCATACACTGGATGGCGGACGCATCGGTATCGCTGCACAGGCACTTGGTCTTGCAGAGGGTGCATTAGAAACAACAATCGCATATGTAAAAGAAAGAAAACAGTTCGGCAGAAGCATCGCTCAGTTCCAGAACACACAGTTCCAGTTAGCAGACATGGCTACAAAAGTAAAAGCTGCTCAGTTAATGGTATACAGAGCTGCATTAAAGAAAGATGAGTACCAGGCCGGTGCAAAAGTTTCTTATTCTGTAGAAGCTGCCATGGCAAAACTTTACGCAGCAGAAGTTGCAATGGAAGTTACAACAAAATGCGTACAGTTACATGGTGGTTATGGTTACATCAGAGAGTACGATGTTGAGCGTATGATGCGTGATGCTAAGATCACAGAGATCTACGAAGGAACAAGTGAAGTTCAGCGTATGGTTATTTCTGGTGCATTACTTAAGTAAGGAGGAAAACAATCGTGAAGATTATTGTTTGTATTAAACAGGTACCTGATACAGCAGGTGGAGTAAAGTTCAATCCGGACGGAACTCTTGACAGAGCAGCAATGCTCACAATCATGAACCCGGATGATAAAGCAGGTCTTGAGGCTGCTTTAAGATTAAAAGACCAGTATGGCGCAGAAGTTACTGTTTTAACAATGGGACTTCCGAAAGCTGGCGATACATTACGCGAAGCATTAGCAATGGGTGCTGACAATGCAGTTCTGGTAACAGACAGATGCCTTGGTGGTGCTGATACATGGGCTACATCTTCCACAATCGCAGCAGCGATCCGTGAGATGGGCGATTACGACCTGATCATCACAGGCCGTCAGGCGATCGATGGTGATACTGCACAGGTTGGACCGCAGATCTCTGAGCATCTTGATATCCCGGTAATCTCTTACGCACGTAAGATCGAGATCGAGGGAGATGCTGTAAAAGTACAGCGTCAGTATGATGACAGATATCATGTAGTAAAAGCTCAGATGCCTTGTCTGATCACATGCCTTGCAGAGATCAATGACCCGAGATACATGACACCGGGTGGAATCTTTGATGCATGCGAAGCAGAGATCACAACAATGGGAAGAGCAGAACTGAAGACACTGGAAGATGGAAACATGGGTCTTGCAGGTTCTCCGACAAAGATCGCAAAAGCATCCGACAAAGTAAGAAAAGGTGCTGGAGAGAAAATCACACTGGATACAGAAGAAGCTGTTTCTTATCTGCTTGGTAAGATGACAGAGAAACATGTATGCGGACTGTAAGAGAAAGGAGAAATAACAATGGCAGCAATGGAACAATCCTTAATTGAGCAGTACAAAGACGTATATGTATTCGCTCAGCAGGTTGATAATGAGATCAGCCCGATCGCTTTCGAGTTACTCGGAAAAGCAAAAGATCTTGCAAATGATTTAAATGAGAAAGTAGTAGCAGTATTACTTGGACATAACGTAAAAGACCTTGCAGCTCAGCTTGGTGCTTACGGTGCAGATAAAGTTATCGTTGTAGATGACAAAGAACTTGAGGTATACAGAACAGAGCCGTATACACATGCACTTGCATCTGTGATCAATGAGTTCAAACCGGAGATCATGTTAGTAGGAGCAACAGCAATCGGCCGTGACCTTGGCCCGCGTGTATCCGCACGTGTCCAGACAGGTCTGACAGCTGACTGTACATTACTTGAGATCGGTGATTTCCCACTGAACCCAATGCCGGGTAAAGAGCAGAAACATAATCAGTTACTGATGACACGTCCTGCTTTCGGTGGAAATACAATCGCAACAATTGCCTGCCCGGATAACCGTCCGCAGATGGCAACTGTTCGTCCGGGTGTTATGCAGAAGATCGATCCGATCGCTGATGCAAAACCGGAAGTGATCGAGTACAACCCAGGCTTTACACCGGATAATAAATACGTTGAGATTCTTGACATTGTTAAGAACGTAGCTGACGTAGTAGACATCCAGGATGCTAAGATCCTTGTATCCGGCGGCCGTGGAGTTGGAACACCGGAGAACTTCAAGATGCTCGAAGAGCTGGCTGAGGTTGTTGGCGGTACTGTATCCTGCTCCCGTGCAGTTGTAGATGCAGGCTGGAAACCGCAGGATCTGCAGGTAGGACAGACAGGTAAGACAGTTCGTCCGCAGGTTTACTTTGCAATCGGTATTTCCGGAGCAATCCAGCACGTAGCTGGTATGGAAGAGTCTGATCTCATCATCGCAGTAAACAAAGACGAAGATGCTCCGATCTTTGACGTAGCTGATTACGGTATCGTTGGAGATCTGAACAAGATCGTTCCGCTTCTTACTGAGGAGATCAAAAAAGCACTTGCAGCTAAATAAAGTTTGCCTTGTGGCTTAAAATTTAACCGAATCAAGCAAGTCCCCTGCTTCAATTGCGCAAAGCAATAAGCAGGGGACTTGCTTGTATCAGGAGTGGTGCAAGCCACTCCTGATAAGCTGCAAAGCAGCATTCGGTTATGAGCAAGTAGCGAAGCGGATTGCGAATATCCGCTTGACTATTTAGGACGAAAAAGTGGTATTTTACCTCTGCAGCTAACAATCGCTTGCCGAGGAAAAATACCACTTTTTCTTTATTTAATTAAAGCAACATCTGTACAAAGGACACAAATAATTTTATTCCGTATCCGATAATGATCACGCCACACACGATATTGATCCATCGCATAACTTTTGCATTAAATTTACTGCTAATCAGTGAAATCAAAAATGTAAGACCAATGAACCAGGAAAAGGATGCACATGCAACACCTGTGATAAATGGTGTCTCCTGTCCGGCTGCTAATGTTACATGGAAAGCGCCAAGCATCATAGTGCCGTCGATGATTGCCTGTGGATTAAACCAGGTTACGACACAGGCAGATGAGATGGTCTTTTTGATGGACATGGTAGGCTGATCCTTTTCCAGATCCTGTGTCTTTGCACGCAGCAGGCTGATACCGATATAAATAACGATCAGACTTCCCACACATAAAATAACCATCTGCAGCCATTTAAACTTCTGCATGATCGTTCCGATTCCAAAAAAGCATGCAAGTGACAATGTGATGTCAAAAAAGATGACGATCAGTGCTGTCAGCAGTGCGCGCTTTCGTTTGTTTGTCAATGCAGAATTAATGACAAATAAGTTCTGCATTCCTATGGGGGCCACATAGGCCAGTCCCATAGTTAACCCCTGTAAAAAAATATTCATATACCTTTCCTCCATTTGATATGATACTATCATAATAGAAGATTTTATGATGTATGTAACCAACCAAACTAAGCTGAATGATACCAACCAAGGGGGGTTTACAATGAAAAAGGCAACACCTGTTCAGATAAACTGGAGGCCGGATAAAAATAATCCGGTTCCTTTGTATCAGCAGATCGTAGATTATATTTATCAGAAAATATCCAGCGGTGACTGGCCGGTGGGGACACGCTTGCCGTCTCAGCGCGCACTGGCAGAGCAGTTTGATGTAAACAGGAGTACGATAACAAGTGCTTTGGATGAGTTGACGGCGTTTGGAATTATCCGGAGCGGACATGGCGCCGGAACGCTGGTAATTAATAATACCTGGGGACTGATGTTTCCGGAATTTCAGAAATGGGAAAAATATGTTACTTCCGGCAGTTTTATGGAGAACAACCAAACCATCCAAACAATAAACCGGATGGAATTTGAGGAAAATATTATCCGACTGGGAACCGGGGAATTAGATCCGCGTATTTTTCCAAAGGATAAGTGGAATCAGGTACTGAAAAATCTGACACCACAGATCCAGTCGCTTGGATATCTCGGTCCGTTGGGCTTGCCGGAACTGCAGGAAGCTTTGGCACGGCACCTGGCGAGCTGTGGCATACATACGTCACCTTCCAATATTTTAGTTACATCAGGAGCGTTACAGGCATTACAGTTGATATCGGTAGCGCTCTTAAAACCAGGATCTACGGTATATACAGAAGCACCAAGTTATATGAAGTCTCTGCAGGTATTTCAGTCGGCAGGTATGCGCCTTTCCGGGGTTCCGATGGATGAATACGGGATTCAGTATTGGAAATTACAAAATAAAACGTCCTTGCAGAGCGGACATCACTCCAGTATTCTGTATACGATACCAACAAATCAGAATCCAACCGGTATTACAATGGAGGAGGGAAGGCGGCAGGAATTGATCGATTACTGTGTTTCCTGTCAGCTTCCAATCATAGAAGATGGAGCATATCTGGAACTTTGTTATGCGCAGGAGCAGCCAAAGACGTTAAAGGAACTGGATCAGTCGGGAATGGTCATCTACCTTGGTACAGCTTCCAAAACACTGGCTCCCGGACTTCGGATTGGCTGGATCGTTGCACCTGAACCAATTGTGCAGCGGCTGGGGGATGTGAAAATGCAGATGGATTATGGCGCAAGTTCAATTTCCCAATGGATTTTTGCAGAATTTTTAAACAGCGGGCTTTACGGGGAATATTTACAGGAACTGAAAGCAATTTTACTGCACCGGAGAAACTGTGCATTGAAAGCATTGCAAGAGCATTTTTCAGATCTTGCCACCTGGCGTATACCAAAAGGAGGATTTTATATCTGGCTGACTTTTAAGAAAGAACTTTCTGTGGAAATGATTTTTCAGGAAGCTTTAAAGCATCGGATCTTATTGAATCCCGGAGACATTTATGGATTTGAGAAAACAAATTCACTCCGGCTTTCTTTTTCTTATGTTACTCCGGAGGAATTTTCGTTGGCAGCAGAAACGTTAGCGAAAGTTGTACGACACGGAGTGTAGGGCGCACATTGTCTGGGAGATAATGGTTTTGCGCCGACCGAAACGAAGTGTAGATGTGCAGTGATTCTGAGAAGAATATGTCAGCTTTCGCTGACCAGAATCACGCACCAGGTCTCACATGCGTTTGACTGGAAAGTGCATGTACGTAAACAGGGTCTGAGTTCATTCTTTCTTGGCGGGCGATTGTTAGCTGCGAAGAAAAAATGAATTCAGACCCTTCTTGATATTCAGTTTAATTATAAACCATCCGAAACAAGATTTATTCGTAAGTTTTCGGCTTAATGAAAGAAATCAGAATGATGGCCAGTACGGAAAATGCAAAGAATACCATATAGGCTGTATTCAGATGCTCAACACCGATGATACCGATGATAACCAGTGCGGTAGAACGAATGGCTGTGTTGACCGGTGCAATCAGACGGTTTGCCTGAATAAATCCGAATCTTCCGAAGCAGGTTCCGATAATGGATGGGATCAGATTTCCGATTCCGCCGATACCGAATCCAACGAAAATGGTTGCAAGTACGATCAGTCCCATGGAACCGTTCTGGAAAACCATCAGCAGCAATGCGATGAGGTACCATACACCATAGATGATGGAAGCGTTTTTTGTTCCGAACTTCTGATCTAACCAGCCCCAGATATAACTTCCGATGATACCAATGACAGCAGCAACGGTAAGCATTGTAACAGCGAGTGTAGGAGCAGTTCCTACCATAATTAATTTTGTGACAAAGTTGGATACCAGACCAATGGTTGTCATCCATAAGAAACCATGTCCGAATCCGATGAGCCATGTATTTTTATCTTTTGCGATAACCTGGGTTGTCATTTTGGCAGCAGCAGCTTCCTGTTTTTCTTTCTGGATCATTGCCTGTTCCATATCGATTGGCTCGTTATCCGGTGTAGCGCCAACTTCTTCCGGTGTGTCCTTTGCCCAGAAAATAGAAAGTACAGCGACAACGAAACATGCGATACCGATAATGATATAAGCAGTCTGCGGATTTCCAATGATGTTCAGAATGAGTACGATGGTTGCGGTACAGATTGGAAGTCCCATGGAAGCCCAGCCCAGAGCCAGACCTTTTTTGCGTGGAAACCAGATGTTCATGATGTTGTTTGGTACAACGTTTAACTGAATGTTGCCAGCTACAAAGGTCAGACATACGACCATAGTTAAAAATACGCCCATGTTTTTGGTTGTTGCGAAAATGATACAGAGAATACCGCAGATGACATTTCCGAATACTGCCATGAAGCGGCTTCCTTTTTTTGCTGCCATAATACTGAAGATGATTGCAGCAGCGACACCAATCCATCCGCCGAGACCGGCCATGGTGTTACATAAGTTTACAAATCCTTCACCCCATCCTCTTAATGAAGCAAATGCGGCTGGATACCAGTTTAAAGTATCTGTGGATAATACGGCGGCCATATAATAACTGATACCACAGTAGATGATCATCGCCCATCCCCATTTACCGAAGTTACTTTTCGTGTTGTTCATAAATGTTGCCTCCTCCATAAGTTTTTTATGAATTGTTTATAAAAATATTATAATTTAGGCCGTGAAAAACTGTCCAATGAATAAATAAAACACAATTATTCCTGTCAGGAATAAATCGGGTTGAAAAGACATTCTTAAGCGGTTATAATTTCTGTAAATATCATAGATATGAGTGATTGATTTACAGAAAAAATGTGGTAGAAGAAATGAGGGGGATGAAAACAATGGATTTTTCACTGGCGGGTATTTCTATTCAACAGATTATGGTTTTCTTATGTGTGGCAGAATATGAAGGTTTTGCAAAAGCGAGCGATTATCTGCACATGACACAGTCTGCCGTGAGCAAAAGTGTTGCGAAACTGGAGAAGGAGCTTGGAATCGAACTGTTTCAGCGGACAACCCGGGAGATACATCTGACAGATGCGGGAAAGATTCTGTATCATGACTGGAAGGAACAGGTACGGGCGATGCATGACAGTTATATCCGGGCGGCATCTCTGCATGCGGAGGAGGAAGCTGTTCTTTCTATTGGATTGCTGAATACGGCGCGGCCGGAGAAGTATTTCTGGAATCTGGAGGAACGGTTTAAAAAGGAATATCCGGGTATTCAGCTGGAGCTTTCCAGTGAATATATGACAGACCTGGAGGATAAACTTCTGGCTGGAAAATACGACGCTATTATGGTGCCGGATTTTGAACGGTTTGCCCTGGAACGCAGAGGGTTGAACTGGAAATGGGCCGCCTGTTCTAACGTACTGGTGATTATGTCGGAAAATCATCCGCTGGCAAAACAAAGTAGTCTGACGCTGGGGGATCTTCTGTATGAGGAATTCGTGACACTGGAACATGGACAGAAAGGTTCCTATCAGGAAGATCTGGAGGAGCGGTTTCAGCCATATCATGTGCAGCCCAAAATAAAATTAGGTTATAAAAATGCCTATGAGATACAGTATTTATTCCGAAAGGACAGTTCTGTGGTTCTGCTGGTAGATGATTATTTTGCCTTTCCGTCCAGAGATGATATCGCGCAGATTCCACTGACGGATCAGAAAAATGGTATTATCTGTGCCTGGAATCCGAATAATCAGAAGTCGTCTCTCCAGAAATTTGTCGGAATGTTGCGACCGAGCGTACATGGAGAATAAAAAATGGGATTTATTCCTGTAAGGAATAAATCAGACTGGAGAATTCCTGCAAGGCTATCTTGCGGGAATTTTTTTGAAATTTTATAATAAAAGCATCAAAAGCGTACGCATAAAAACACAGAAAATGCAATCAAATGTAATCAGTTTTTATTATTCAGGAGGAGAAGAATTATGGCAAAGAAAGTACCATGTACCAATGAAGACAAACAAAAAAGTTTTTATAAATTTTATGCTCAGGACATTTATGCAGGTGAGCAGGAAAAATATGACCGCATCCCGAAAGAGTCACTGGACCCGAAGGATGCTTTAAGAATTGAGGACAGAAACAAATTATTTGACGGTGCATTAGATGTTGATTTTGGCTGGTGGCAGTTAGAGAACGGTACTGCGTTAACAGCAAATCCGACTTTCTTCCCGGGCGTGACAGGAGAAATGTTCGATTGGTGGTTTGCATGGCATCCGATTGACAGATTGCGTTATGCATGCTGGGATAATGAAGATCACTATGATGTATATCTGGAAGATCCGGCGCGTGCAGTGGATATGTCCTTATCTATGAGAGAACGTCACTGGGGCAGCGTTCATCACATCTGGGAGGATATCGGACTTCCGAGTGGAGCTGGCATGCTGGTGATCAGCTTTGAAGAGCCAGGTAAACTTGGTTATGATACATCACGTATTGATACAGACGAGTGCAATGCGCTGGTTTGTGCCAATGTAAAAATTGTCGGAGATGATGAGACACCGGATGTACCGGTTGTTATGACACATTTCCTCCGTCCGGTAGAGGGTGGTTCTCAGTTACAGTCCATGTTCTGGTTCGGCTATCAGATCATCGATGGCAAGGCTGTAAAATGTATTCCGGATGGTGTGACAATTCCGAAAGAGGGACCAATCTGTCTGTTAAATCATAATGTAAAGGAATTCTCCAATCTGGCAAAAATCCTGCCGGAGTTATATGCACAGGAAAAAGATCACTGGGAGAAATAAATTCTGAAATTATCTTACATATAATATTCCACAAAGGGCGTCGGGAGCGAAAGCTTCCGGCGTTTTTTGTGTGTTTTACGGAGTGATAGAGAATCAATTTTTGTGCATAAACAGTTTGGTATTGGGCAGATCCTGTTATTTTTAACCCCGGGGGTGGCTTGTATCGTGTTCTGCGTTTTGTTAAGCTGACGATAGATAATCGAATAAGATAAAACTGGTCATTGCATTGTTTTTTTGGACAGTAAAAGATCGTGGCGGATGGGGTATGAAAAACGGAGCAAATTCCAAAGGCACTGATGCAAGGATGGCTGTTCAGAAAGGAGAATATACGTCATGAAAAAAAGAAAACTCGGGGCAATATTTTTGACATTAAGTTTGTCAATAGGTCTGCTTACCGGCTGTGGAAACAGTAATACGGATCAATCAGCAAATTCTGCTGGTATGGAGAATTCAGGTGAGAAAGTATTTACCTATGGAGATACGACATTTAATGCGGAAAATGATGAATCAGATGTCAATCCACACAGGGGATACTCCGGCTGGGCCTGTATCCGATATGGAATCGGAGAAACGTTATTTAAGTATTCGGATTCCATGGAACTGGAACCATGGCTGGCAGAATCTTATGAAGATGTGGATGCAAATACATGGAAAATTACATTGCGTGATCATGTGACATTTACAAGTGGCAGAAAAATGGATGCGCAGGCGGTGAAAGAATGTCTGGAGGATCTGGTGGCAGTGCATGAACGTGCAGCAGGTGATCTGAAGATCAGCAACATTGAGGCTGACGGACAGATTCTGACAATCATAACCAGTGAGCCGGTTCCGGCGCTGATGAATTATCTGTCGGACCCGTATGGCTGTATCATTGATATGGAAGCAGGAATCACGGATGATGGCAATGTATCCGGAACAGGTCCGTATATGGCAACAGAGCTTGAGACAGACAAAGGTCTGACACTGGTTAAAAATGAAAACTACTGGAACGGAACACCGAAGCTGGATACGATTTATGTCAAAACAATTACAGATGGCGACACGATGACCATGGCATTGCAGTCCGGAGAACTGGATGCGGCTTATGGACTGCCTTATGCAAGTCTGCCGTTGTTTGCAAATGAGTCGTATACGATTTCTTCCTGTGAGACATCACGTTCTTTCTTTGCACAGATGAACTACAGTACAGAGGCATTACAGGATGACAAGGTACGTGCGGCCATTGCAGGTGCGATTGATAAAGATAATTTTACTTCTGTATTGCTGGATGGAAATGGAACTCCTGCGGTAGGACCGTTCCCGGCAAGTTTTACATTTGGAGATGAAACAGTAACAGACGAGAAGTATGATCCGGATCATGCAAAAGAATTGTTGAAAGAGGCTGGCTGGACAGATACAGATGGTGATGGATATGTGGATAAAAATGGTCAGAAACTGTCAATTCGCTGGGTGACATATCCGAGCAGACAGGAATTACCATTGCTTGCGGAATCGGTACAGGCGACGATGAAGGACATCGGAATTGAGGTTCAGGTAAACAGCACCGCTAATTATCAGGATTATCTGGATAAAGGGGACTGGGACATTTTTGCGGGAGCTTTTGTCAGTGCACCGACGGGCGATCCGGAGTATTTCTTTACCACACACTGTCTGGACAGTTCTACGAAAAACCGTGGCGGCTATCACAGCGACCAGTTGGAAAATCTGGAAAAACAGATGGCAGTTACGTTTGATCCGGCAGAACGTGCAACACTGGCAACACAGATGACACAGACGATTCTGGATGATCATGCATTTGTGTTTGCATCTCATCTGAAGATGTCGATGGTATCCGGAAAAGGTGTCAGTGGTCTGGTTGCGCATCCGTCTGATTACTATGAAATCACGGTTGATTTGGATAAAGAGTAAGAGACAATACAATAATCATGAAAAAATATATCATAAAAAGAATTTTGCAGTTGATACCGATTCTCATCGGTATCACACTGCTTACTTTTGTATTAATGAATGCATCTTCTACCGATGCTGTAGATGTGATGGAACAGAATACCGGAACTTCCTGGTCTGAGGAACAGAAAGAAGCTGTCCGGGTGGAACTGGGACTGGATAAACCTTTGCCGGTGCAGTATCTGGTCTGGCTTGGGAATCTGCTGCGCGGGGATATGGGAAACTCTTATATTTCCGGGCAGCCGGTTTTTTCACAGTTTGTATCAAAATTGCCGGCAACTATTTATCTGACGATCACATCAATGCTGCTGACTGTGGTCTTATCTATTCCACTCGGTATTTTATCGGCGGTAAAAAAGAATAAATTTACCGATTATCTGATCCGGGTGCTGAGTTTTATCGGAAATTCCATGCCGGGATTTTTTGTGGCATTGCTGTTGATGTATGTATTTTCCCTGAAACTGGGCTGGTTTCCGGTTATGGGAAATAATGCCGGATGGAAAAGCGTCGTATTGCCGACGCTGACACTGGCGATTGCCATGTCCGCAAAATATACCAGACAGGTGCGGGCAACGGTGCTGGAGGAATTGAATAAAACGTATGTGGTGGGCGCCAGAGCGCGTGGTGTCCGGGAAAAAAGAATTTTGTACGGAAGTGTGCTGAAAGCATCGATGCTGACGATTGTTACGCTGCTTGCACTGTCCATCGGTTCTCTGCTTGGAGGAACTGCGATCGTGGAGTCGATTTTTATGTGGGACGGTGTTGGAAAAATGGCGGTAGACGCGATTCTGACCAGAGATTATCCGGTGATTCAGGCGTATGTGATCTGGATGGCGGTGATTTATGTCATGGTAAATCTGGTGACGGATCTTATTTATCATTATCTGGATCCTAGAATCCGTATGCAGAATGAACAGGTGTAAACCATTATAAATTTTGAAATATATCAGATGAATTTATTGAAATAAACAGGTGCAAACATGAATAGAAAAAGGAAAAAAATAAAATTCATCCTATTGCTGATTCTGGTTGGGATTCTGCTGTTTGTGGCAGCATTTGCGTCCCATCTGACACCGTATGATCCCTATGAGCAGGATCTGGCGAATGCACTGGCAAAACCGGATGCGGCACATCTTTTTGGAACAGACCGATATGGAAGGGATATGCTTTCCCGTGTGATTCTGGGAGCACAGACGACAGTATTTTCGTCTCTGCTTCTGGTATTGATCATAACGGTGGTTGGAACCGCGATCGGTATGCTGTGCGGATATTTTGGCGGGAAACTGGATGATCTGCTGATGCGTATTTCGGATGTGTTTCTGGCGTTTCCGGGTATGGTATTTGCCATAGCGGTGGCAGGTGTATTAAGCGGAGGACTGAAAAGCGCGGTTGTTGCGCTGGCCTGTATCTCCTGGCCGAAATTTGCAAGACTGGCACGAAGCCAGGTGCTGACAGTGAAAGAGATGCCATATATTGCAGCGGCAAAACTGGCCGGATGCAGTTCGGGAAAGATACTGATGAAACATATTTTCCCGAATATTGCCGGAACGATGATTGTAACAGCCGTTCTGGATATCGGAACAATGATCATGGAGCTGGCTGGATTATCTTTTCTGGGGCTTGGCGCAACGCCACCGGTGGCAGAATGGGGTTCGATGATGAGCAATGGACGAAGCATGCTGCAGACCTGTCCGTGGATCATTCTTGCTCCGGGAGCGGCGATTTTTATTACGGTGGCATTATTTAACCTGCTGGGTGATACGGTGCGCGATGTACTGGATGTAGGATAATGCATGTGATTTACGGAAATAGTGGAAAATGTACTTTGCGCGGGAACAGATCGCCTGTATTTTGAATGGCAGGTGAGCGTGAAAAAAGGAGTATGTGTCAGAACAGGATTGTTCTGCAGCAATTATCAGACTGAAAACAGAAAGGATTTCATGTGGAACAGGAGCAGAATTTACTGGAATATCGTCAGGTAGATATTCATTATGGAGAAAAACGTGTTGTGCAGGATTTTTCCCTGCAGATGAAGCCGGGAGAAATTCTTGGCATTGTCGGAGAATCCGGCAGTGGTAAAAGTACGGTGATTCGTGCAGCCATGGGATTGCTTGGCGATGGCGGACGGGTGAGTAACGGTCAGATTCTGTATCAGGATACCGATATGACAAAAGTGCAGGGGGAGGAGCTTCGTCAGTTGCGTGGTGCGGAAATCGGTATGATTTTTCAGAATGCAGGCGCATCCCTCTGTCCGATCCGTACGATCGAAGAGCAGTTATACGAAGCGGTCCTGCAGCACGAAACCGTGCCAAAAGCGGAAATCAGAGACCGGGCATTGCGTTTGTTTGAACAGTTACGTTTTACAAATGGGGAGGAAATCCTGAACAGTTATCCTTTTGAATTTTCCGGTGGAATGAATCAGCGTGTCGGAATCGTGCTTGCCATGGTGCTTCGACCACGGCTTTTGCTGGCAGATGAACCAACCAGTGCCCTGGATGTAACGGTGCAGGCGCAGGTAATCCGGGAAATGCTGAAGTTGCGGGAATTATACGGAACGGGAATTGTGATTGTAACGCATAATATTGGCGTGGTCAATTACATGGCGGACCATATTGCAGTCATGCATCAGGGAAAACTGGTGGAGTATGGCACAAAAGAGCAGATATTAAATGATCCGCAGGATGTATACACGAAGAAACTGATCAGCTCGGTGCTGCGTCTGAAACGATGAACAGAGATAAACGCTCCTCGGGGATGTGCAGTGATTCTGAGAAGAATATGTCAGCTTTCGCTGATCAGAATCACGCACCAAGTCTCACGTGCGTTCGACTTGAATTGTCAGATGGAGTGGGATAACTTGTGAAACGGAGTTGGGACTATGGGTAGGAACGATACAATTTTAAAAGTAAAAAATCTGACGAAAGAGTTTTATAAAAATAAAAAGCTGTTTACTGCGGTAGATCATATCAGTTTTCAGCTTCAAAAAGGAGAATGTCTGGGTATTGTCGGAGAGAGCGGATGTGGAAAAACAACGACAATTAAAATGATCACACAACTGCTGAAGGCAGATTCCGGAGAAATCTGGGTTGACGGAAAACAGATTGCAGGACAGAAACAGCAGAATCGAAAAGAAATCAAAAATCTGTATACAAAAATACAGATGGTGTTTCAGACACCGCAGGATTCTTTTGATCCCAGACGGACACTGGGAGATGGAATCATGGAAAGTGTGTACAATCACAGAATGTCCAAAAAAGAAGCGAGAATGCGCATGGAACAGCTATTGCAGCAGGTGGAGTTGCCGTTGGAACTGGCAGAACGTTACCCGCATCAGGTCAGTGGCGGACAGTGTCAGAGAGCTGCGATTGCCCGGGCACTGGCGATTGCGCCGGACATTCTGATCTGTGATGAGGCAACCAGTGCGCTGGATGTGACGGTGCAGGCACAGATTGTGGATTTGCTGAAGCAATTGCAGACAGAGATGAATCTGTCGATTCTTCTGATTTCACATGATCTGGCGCTGGTGCAGTGTCTGTGTGATCGTGTGCTGGTCATGTATCAGGGGAAAATTATGGAAGAGGGTACGCCGGATGCTGTAATTCAGACTCCAAAAACAGAATATACCCAAATGCTGGTGGAGGCAGCTATGCTGGGACAGTAAAATAATTGTATGTAAATATTCCAGTTATTATTGCAAAATTGCAGAAATTCATATAGTATAACAATCAGTGATGCATTTTTGCAATGAATAAGGAGCGAAAGTATGGACCTGGACAAGTTAGACCCCAGAAATACGTTTGTAAAGGATTATCTGGGGATTATTCTGGAAAATTTTGATGATGGCATTTACATTACAGATCAGGAAGCAAATACGGTATATTTGAACCATAGTTATGAGTTGATCAGCGGCTTGCGAAAATCAGAAATGATTGGCAAAAATATGAAAGCGCTGGTAGAGGATGGTGTGGTATCCATGAGTGGTTCTCTGCTGGTTCTGGATACCGGAGAACCGGTGACCAGTGAACAGATTTTCCGGACTGGAAAACGTGCGATTATTACAAGTACGCCGGTATTTGAAGATGAAGAGAAAAGCAATCTGATTATGGTTGTGACGATCGTACGGGAGATTACGGAGATTTATTCGATTCGTAAAGAATTGCAACGCAAGGAAATGCAGAACCGTCAGTATCGGCTGGAACTGGAACGTCTGCAGAATGAATTAAACGGAAATGTAGAATTTGTGGCGGAAGACCCTCAGAGCATGCGATTGTTGGAAATGGCCGGAAAAGTAGCGTTTTTGGATGTCCCGGTGCTGTTTTGTGGAGAAAAAGGTGTCGGAAAATGCTGGCTTGCCAAGTATATTCATGCACATTCAAACCGTGCGGAAGCACCTTTTTTACGGCTGGATTTTGCGGCACTTTCCAGGACGGATCTGGAATTATATCTGTTTGGTACATTACCGCATACAGAACAGAATGCCAAGGTAGGTGTTCTGGAAAGCGTGCAAGGTGGAACGATTTATATTGAGGAACTTTCGGAGGTGACGGAAGAGATACAGTCCAAGCTGGTGGAAATCCTGCGGGATGGACATTGTGTAATGCGGGATGGCAGTCTGCAGAAGATAAACATCAGACTGCTTGCAGGAAGCCGTTACAATGTAGAGCAACTGCAACAGATGCGGACAGTCAATGCATCGTTGCTGGAATTGTTTTCGACACTCGCGGTGGAAGTATCACCATTGCGGGAGCGTAAAGAAGACATTATTCCACTCCTTCAGTTTTTCCTGAATCAATATAATTATAAGGCAGGACAGAAGAAACGGTTTGACCGGGAAAGTTATCAGTGTCTCAGTGAGTATCCATGGCCGGGAAATATTCAGGAACTGAAAAATCTGGTCCAGCATGCGGCAATCATCAGTGATCAGGATGTCATTCATGTGCCAAATCTGTTTATTCAAAGTGAGATGTCGGTGGTGGAGCAGGAACCGACCCAGGCATTACATTATGGCGAGCAGGTGGATTTAAAACTGGAAGTGGCAAAATTCGAAGCAGGCTATATGGAGCATGCCTTTGCACGTTTTGGAAATACAAGGGAGGCAGCAGCCAGCCTTGGAATGGACAGCTCTACCTTTGTCAGAAAGCGTCAGCGTTATGAACAGCTTGGATTGATGAACAGTCAGAAGAAGTAGTAACAGAAAAAGTTTCAACTTATATCGGACAATATATTCTCGGAATTCTTTGTCTGGAAGATTCTGAAACGGTTAAAACAGAAGAAGAGGATTGTTATTTGTGCATTTTGTATAAGAACAGATGTAAAAATAGCAGTCCTCCTTTTTTATTTTTATCACATTCTGATTATTGCAAAAATGCATTTATAGATGTATAATTGCATCATAAAAATAAAGATAGTGCAATAATGCAATTAGTGATGCAGAAATGGAGGAACAAACAATGGCACTTATGACAGGGGAGCAGTATATTGAAAGTATCCGTAAAATGAACATGGAAATCTACATGTTCGGTGAGAAGGTAGAAAATCCGGTGGACAATCCGATTCTTCGCCCATCTCTGAATTCTGTAAGAATGACATATGATCTGGCTCAGGATCCGCAGTATCAGGATCTGATGGTTGTAACATCTCCGTTTACCGGTGAGAAGATCAACCGTTTCACACATATCCATCAGAGTACGGAAGATCTGAAAAATAAAGTAAAAATGCAGAGACTGCTTGGACAGAAAACCGCAGCCTGTTTCCAGCGTTGTGTAGGAATGGATGCATTCAATGCGACATACTCCACAACTTATGAAATCGATAAAAAATATGGCACATCCTATCATGAGAACTTCAAGAAATTCATGAACTACTGTGCAACAAATGATTTAACTGTAGATGGTGCTATGACAGATCCGAAAGGTGACCGTTCCAAAGCACCGCATGCACAGGAAGATCCGGATATGTACCTGCATGTTGTAGAGCGTCGCCCGGATGGCATTGTAGTTCGTGGCGCAAAAGCACATCAGACAGGTATCTGTAACTCTCATGAAGTAATCGTTATGCCGACTATCGCTATGGGCCCGGATGATAAAGATTATGCGGTATCTTTTGCAGTGCCAGTTGATACCGAAGGTGTATTTATGATCATCGGGCGTCAGTCCTGTGATACAAGAAAACTGGAAGGCTCCCAGATGGATGTCGGAAATGCAGAGTTCGGCGGAGTAGAGGCACTTGTTGTATTTGAAGACGTATTTGTACCGAATGAGCGCATCTTCATGAATGGTGAGGCAGAGTTCGCAGGAATGCTGGTAGAGCGTTTTGCAGGTTACCATCGCCAGTCTTACGGTGGATGTAAAGTAGGTGTTGGTGATGTCCTGATTGGTGCAGCAGCAGTTGCAGCAGATTACAACGGTGTGGCAAAAGCTTCCGCAGTGAAAGATAAACTGATTGAGATGACTCACTTAAATGAGACTTTATATTGCTGTGGACTTGCATGCTCTACAGAAGGAAAAGCAACCGAGTCCGGAGCATATATCATTGATCTGCTTCTTGCAAATGTATGTAAACAGAACGTTACCCGCTTCCCATATGAGATTGTTCGTCTGGCAGAGGATATCGCAGGTGGACTGATGGTTACAGCACCATCTGAGAAAGATTTCCGTGATGAGAAACTTGGCAAATATATTGATAAATACTTCAGAGGTGTGGCTGATGTAACCACAGAGAACCGTCTGAGAATTCTTCGCCTGATTGAGAACCTTGCACTTGGTACCGCAGCAGTCGGATATCGTACAGAGTCCATGCATGGTGCAGGTTCACCACAGGCTCAGCGTATCATGATCGCCCGTCAGGGTAACCTTGGTAAGAAGAAACAGCTTGCAAAAGCAATTGCACATATTGAAGAGTAAACAATAAGGAGGAACCGCCATGGATGCATTGACAATCAACAATATTGAAAAAGTTCTGGATGAAAGGGTACGCCCCAGTCTGGCTCAACATGGTGGTGATATCCAGATTGAAAAGCTGGAAGACAACATGCTGCATGTCCGTATGCACGGGCAGTGCAGCGGCTGTCCTTCGGCGGAACTGACATTGGAAGAACTGGTCAGTACAGAATTAAAAGAGGCATTTCCGGAGCTGAAAAAAGTGGTCCTGGTAACTGGAGTCAGTGATGATCTGATCGCACAGGCACGCCAGATTATACGTCAGCGAAAAATGTCCGGAAGATAAAGATGTCGTATGTTAGAAAAAGAAGAGATTAAGAAAATTTTGCCACACAGAGAACCATTGCTTCTGGTAGATCAGGCAACTTTATCTGCGTCAGAAAATCGGGTTGAGGCAAAAGTAAATGTGGAAGCAGACTGGTTGGTTTTTACAGGACATTTTCCGGAAAAACCGATGCTTCCGGGCAATTATATGATAGAAAGTATGGCACAGACGGCAGATATCTTGCTGCTGTTTCCCGAGCAGAACCGGGGAAAAATACCATTATTGTTTCAGGTGAGCCAGATGCGTTTTTATCATCCGGTCTATCCGGGGGAATGTATGTATCTGACAGCGGAAATTATGACAGATGCAGGAAACGGGATGTATGACTGTAAGGTGTCGGCGCGAACAGAAACAGGTCGGGTGGCTGCAGGTGTCATTACGCTGGTTTTAAAAACAATGGAACAAATATGAGGAAAAAACGATGACAAATCTTGAAAAATATAACAACATTTTAAAAAGAAATTTACAGGTAGCAGACGAAGATCTGAATGATGATGTGCTTGTTTACAATCGATATAAAAAATGGGAATCCGTGCGCCATGTAGATATGGTGGCTGATCTGGAAGAAGCATTTGGTGTGTTTTTTGAAACACTGGATATTACATCTTTCAGTACTTACAGCAAAGGAATTGAGATTCTGGAAAAACTCGGAGTAGATATGAGCAAGTAGTATGCCAACATGTGGTATTGTAAAGGCAGGTGAGCCAGTGTGCCTGAAGAAGCAGCAACCGGTGAACCTGGATCATACAGGAAAAAGAAGAGATGAAAATGTATTTTGATATGGAACAGAAACCAGCCTGTGACGTTGCGTTGCAGACAGAAACGGGCGAGGTTTTTACATATGGTGAGCTGCGTGAGCAGATTGCAGAATTTCAGCATGCAGTCCGCCGACGCAGCTTTGTTTTTTTATTATGTGAAAATTCACCGGGGGCAGTCATTGGATATCTTGGGTGTCTGAATGCCGGTGCAGTACCATTATTGCTGAATGCACAGATGGATACCGGACTTTTACAGGAGATGTATGAACATTATCGACCGGAATATGTCTGGATGCCGGAAGAATGTCAGTGGAAACCATATGCCTTATGGGACGCTGAAAAAATGGAACGGTCAGAATCAGATCATGTATATAATGGAACAGCACCATTACAGAAAACGGCATACAGAATATTTTATGAAAACCATGGTTACCAGTTATGTGAAACGGGTGCGGAACCATGTGAAATATATCCGGATCTGGCATTGCTGCTGGCAACATCAGGAAGTACAGGAAGCCCAAAACTGGTGCGTTTATCGAGGGAAAATCTGGAAAGCAATGCACGGGCGATTGTGGAGTATCTGCATCTGACAAAATCGGAGCGGGCAATCACATCTCTGCCCATGCAGTATACCTATGGATTGTCTATTCTGAACAGCCATTTTCAGTCCGGAGCCTGTGTACTTCTGACGAAAAGCAGTGTGGTACAGCAGGGGTTCTGGAAGTTTTTTGAAAGGGCAGGAGGTACCAGTCTGGCGGGAGTTCCCTATACTTATGAATTGTTGCGCAGATTACATCTGTTTGACAGCAGGACGCAGAATGATAGGAATGTGACTTGGTTTCGGTCTCTGCGCTATATGACCCAGGCAGGGGGAAGACTTTCGGAGAACTTGCAGATACAGATTGGAACATGGGCAAAAGAACATGGCGTTGATTTTGTGATCATGTACGGTCAGACAGAAGCTACGGCCCGCATGAGTTACCTTCCAGCCGATCAGTGTCTGGATAAAATCGGCAGTATCGGTATTGCGATTCCGGGTGGCAGATTTTATCTGGAAGATGCGGATAAAACAACTGGTGTCGGAGAACTGATTTATGAGGGAGAAAATGTCAGTCTTGGAATGGCAGAATGCAGGGAAGATCTGAAAAAAGCGGATGAACGACATGGTGTGTTACATACCGGAGATCTGGCGCGAACAGATGAGGATGGCTTTTATTATATTGCGGGACGAAAAAAGCGATTTTTAAAGATTTTTGGTAATCGTGTGGGACTGGATGAATGTGAGCAGATTTTGCAAAAAGTGTATGCTGAGACAGACAGTGAGTTTGCATGTGTCGGAACGGACGACCATTTGCGGGTGTATCTGACAGAGGAAACACTTGTGGACAAAGCGGCAGAGCTGTTGGCAGAACGACTTCACATAAGTGAACGGGCGATTCGGGCAGTATACATTCCGGAATTGCCGAAAAATGCAGCAGGAAAAGTATTGTATCATATATTGATGCAAATGCAGTAAATGCCATTTCCGGCAGATCGCGGAGATGTGCAGGAGAGTATGCATGCGTTCTATATGGTACTTGTTTAAGAAACGCTGTACTAAATGTAACAGTTTGGAGGAAAAAGGTGTGGAAAGAAAAGTACATGAGGTATATGCACTTGAGACAACAGAAAAAGACGCATTGCTTACGCAGCAATTAAAAGAACTGACGCGTTATCACAGGGAACGCTGTCCAATGTATAACAACATACTTCAAAGCTGTTCTTATGATGAGAGAAAAGTATCTCATTATAGTGAAATTCCATTTCTTCCCGCAGGTCTGTTTAAAAGATTGACATTAAGCAGTCTGCCATCAGAAGAGGCGTATAAAGTGGTGACTTCCTCCGGAACAAGCAGTATGACATCAAAAATTGTACTGGATGGGGAAACCAGAAGTTTGCAACAGACAGTACTGGCGCAGATTGGATCTGATTTTCTGGGTCCCAGAAGATTGCCAATGCTGGTGATTGATGCGCCATCTGCGTTATCGGGAACAAACCAGTTTTCGGCAAGAGCAGCAGGAATACGGGGATTTTCTTTGTTTGGGAGGTACCGAACTTTTGCATTAAAGGAAGATATGTCGCTGGATATGGATGCGTTGGATGAATTTCTGGATCAGCATGAGGCGGAACCGTTTCTCATTTTTGGTTTTACCTTTATCATCTGGAAATATCTGGTGCAGGTATTAGAGGAGACTGGTAAAGCTAGAGATTTGTCCCATGGCATTCTGATTCATGGCGGCGGCTGGAAGAAGCTGGCAAACCAGGCAGTATCAAAAGCTGAATACAAAGCACGGCTGCGACGAACCTGCGGTATTACGAAGGTGCATGATTACTATGGAATGGCGGAGCAGGCCGGAAGTATTTTTATGGAATGTGAATGCGGTCATCTGCATGCTTCGGATTATTCCGGAATTCTGTTTCGGAGAGCGGCTGATTTTTCCCTGTGTGATGTTGGTGAATGGGGGATTATACAGGTGTTATCTACACTGCCGAAAAGCTATCCCGGACACAGTATTCTGACGGAAGACGAGGGAAGGATGCTTGGGGTAGATGATTGTCCCTGCGGACGGAAAGGCGCTTATTTTGAAGTGGCCGGCAGATTAAAACATGCCCAGATCCGGGGATGTTCGGATACGTTTCGCGAGTAAAAGAACAGACAGATACTTTCAGAATTCGTCATATATAAGATTTTGAGTGTATACATGTGGAAAGAGGAGGTGGTATGAAGGATGGAACAGATACAGTTTTTGACAGGTGATGCGGACACGCTGAATGAATTATACAGACAAAAACCATATATTCCATTTGCGCAACAGACGATAGTTTTTCTGGATGCCTTTTATCAGACGTTGCGGAAAGAAAATCAATCGTTACAGGCGGCGGATATTGCTGCGCTGGCGTTCTGGTGCCGCAGGAGTCATCTGTATCATCTTCGGGATGATTATGAGAGAAAGTGGCAGGGAATGATTCGATTGGGCAGGGGAATCAGTTTTCATATTGTGCCGTCGAATATTCCGGTGCTGTTTGCATTTAGTATGGCAACGGCATTGCTGGCAGGAAATACGGTGATTCTGAGACTTCCGGAAAAGAGTACGGTACAGGAAGAACTGATTTTGTCAGCGCTGAAACAGGTTATGGAACAACAGCCGGAATGGAAAAAACGAATTGTGATCGTGCGTTACGGACATAGAAAAGACGTGACAGATACCTTTTCACAGATGTGCCAGGTGCGGGTAATATGGGGTGGAGATAACAGTATTCTTGAGATTCAACAATCGAAACTGCAGCCGGGTACACCGGAGCTTACATTTGCAGACCGCCGTTCGGCAGCGGTGTTTTCAGCAGAATATATTTTGACGACAGAAAATCTCACAGATATCCTCCGGGGATTTTATAATGACACCTATCTGAACGACCAGAATGCCTGCTCATCTCCGTCTCTGATTTATTGGACAGGAAAGAAGGACGAGGTGTATGCTGCCCGGAAAAAATTCTGGACGGCGGCGTTTGATTATATTCAGGCACATTATAAAGTGGATGCGCACATCGCAGTACAAAAATGGGAACAGGCGCTTTATCTGACTGCGATCAATCCAACAATAACAATGGAAAAATGTGAAAATGCAGTTGTATTGATGCAATGTCCGGAACTTACGAAAGAACTCTGGGAGCAGACTGTTCCGGGAGGATTCTTTTTTGAGAGCAGCGGAGAAACCTTATCCGGTTTATATCCAGTGTTGACCGGAAAATGTCAGACGCTGACCTGTGTGGGTGTTAACCGGAATCAAATTGCGTTGGAATTGTTGGAGGCAGGCGTGTCCGGTGTGGATCGGATTGTGGAAAATGGACATGCGTTGGATTTCTCACTGATATGGGATGGAAAAGATCTGATGGAATATTTGATCAAAATTATCTCCGTTTGAGTGGTGTCTCTCGATTTTGCAAGTAGTCTGTTTGTTGAAAAAATAACCCCGGGGGTGGCTTGTGAACTGTGTCATAGTTCAGTAAACTGATAGCATACAGGGATTTCTAAAAAGAATCAGAGAGAGGTTACATATATGTCACGGGTAGCAGAACAATACAAAGAGCAGGGAATCTGTTTTCTGAATTCCAAAATGCGGATTCAGAATTACTGGACACAGAGAAGTCATGATTTTGCACAGCTGCGTCTGAAAGAACTGAACAGTGTAATGGCAGAGCGCTGGTTGCGGGAAATTGCAAAGCACATTCCGGCGGGAGGACAGCTCCGCATCCTGGATGTTGGAACAGGAACAGGTTTTTTTGCATTTCTTCTCAGCAGTCTGGGACATCGTGTGACGGGAATTGATCTGACCCCTTCTATGATTCAGGAAGCCAAAGAAGCTGGTCGTACATTACAAAGCAGTGCTCAGTTCCGCGTGATGGATGCAGAAAAATTATTATTTGCAGATGAAAGTTTTGATATGGTTATTTCCAGAAATCTGACCTGGACGTTACCGCATCCGCAGGAAGCTTACCGGGAATGGCAGCGTGTGTTAAAAGCGGGAGGTGTGCTTCTGAATTTTGACGGCAATTACGGAAAAGCTGATTTTACCGGAAAAGGCGAGAAACTTCCTGAGAATCATGCACACAAACAGATCGCCGGTGACCTGATACAGGAATGCGAAGCGATTAAGGAACAGCTGGAAATCAGTTATCATGTGCGTCCGGCATGGGATATCACTGCACTGGAGAAGGCGGGATTTGAGCAGATCCGTCTGGATCTTGGAATAAGCAAACGGATTTATACGGAAAAAGATGAATTCTATAATCCGACTCCGCTGTTCTGCATTGCGGCGACAAAGAACCAGTATTAATGTGAGTATAAAATCATTTGTTTCAAAAGAAGCAGATGATTTTATATTTTACTTGTAAGGGTGCGAAATAAAATCAAAAGAACGGAAATTAAAAAATATGAAAGAACTGGAAGAACAAATCCTGAACTACTGGGGAAACCGGGCAGAGGGATATTCGGAATACAACCGGGAAGAGCTGGCCGGAGAAAAATGGCCGGAATGGATCAGAGAAATAAAAATGCATTTACCGGATAGAGAGAGATCGGAGATTCGGATCCTTGATATTGGAACCGGACCTGGATTTTTTGCTATTTTGCTGGCACAGGAAGGATATCAGGTGACTGCCATAGATTGCACCGAAGAAATGCTGGCAGAAGCGCAGACCAATGCCGGAGCGCTGGCAGACAGAATTCGTTGGATACAGATGGATGCGCAGCAGTTGGATTTTTCGGATCAAAGTTTTGATCTGGTAGTGAGCCGGAATCTGACCTGGGTACTGGAAGAACCGGAAGAGGCTTACCGGGAATGGTATCGGGTCTTAAAACCAGGTGGTGTGATGGTTAATTTCGATGCCAACTGGTATCGTTATCTGTATGATGAGGAAATGAGAAAGGGATACGAAGCAGACCGGGCAGCGACAGCGGCTGAACAGGTGCGGGATGAATATGTCAATACAGATATTGAGGCAATGGAAGAGATTGCACGGAATGTACCATTAAGCAGGGAACTCCGCCCGCAGTGGGATGAGCAGATTTTACAACAGACAGGATTTGGTACGATAGATATTGACACAGATATCTGGCAGAAACTCTGGACAGAGGATGAAAAAATAAATTATGCGTCCACACCGATGTTTCGGATTGCGGCAAGACGCGGGATAAGTGAATAGAGAATGAAAGGTAGAGAAAAGCAGTGATTCAGATGAAGTTGAGTCACTGTTTTTTTGCTGTGTACGAACTCAATTTCCGTTTTGCAACAGAAATTACGGTTTCGTTGAAAAACAGAAACAAAAACATGTGACTTTGCAACAAAAAACCCGGAAAATCAGCGATTTTCTGGGCTTTGAAAATTGGCACGGTATTTGCATTATATATAAGTGAAATCCCTACAACAACAAAATACAATTTAAAAATAAGAGAAAAGGAGAAAGTATAATGTCAGAAATCGCAGTAAGACACACACGCGAAGAGTGCTTCGCACACACAAATGACTGGAAGAAACCATATGATGGAAGTATCTTTGATATGTTCAAAGATGGATCTTTCGAACTGATTGACCTTTCAAACCCGTTCGGTAGAGGAAATCCACTCTGGCCGTCCAACGGAGATTTCCATATCGACAGAGTACAGCATATGCCAATGCATTACAGACTGCTTCAGACTTTCAATTCATTCCATATGCACAACTCCACACATGCAGATTCCCCATCTCATGTAATTCCGGAGAGCCCGTTTACACATGAGCTTCCAATTCAGAACTACTTTGGTGAGGCTGTATGTCTGGATATCCCGAAAGGAAAATGGGAGCTGATCACAGTAGAAGATATCGAAAATGCAGCGAAAAAAGTTCCAGGCGGAATCAAAGATGGTGACTGGGTACTGTTAAATACAGGTACACACAGACGCTGGGGTGAGAATGATGATTACTTCGCATACAGCCCGGGACTTTCCATCGAAGGTGCAAAATGGTTCGTTGAGCATCATGTAAGAGGTGTTGGCTTCGATATGCAGGCCATCGATCATATCCTTTATACATATGCTGCTGATCACGGCCCTGGTCCATACGTTCCGCGTATCTGTGAAGAGTACGAAGAGCAGTTCGGACATCCGGCAAAAGATGATTTCCCAGAGTGGGAGCCATGTCATGATATTCTGATGGCAAACAACGTAATGGGTATTGAGAACCTTGGTGGAGATCTGGATAAAGTAACAAACCAGAGATTCTTATTCTGTGCATTCCCACTTCGCTGGTATATGGGTGATGGTACAATCGTTCGTGCCGTTGCATTTGTTCCATCTGACAGAATCGACAGAAGCGTACCGGATAAAGAATATCCTTACGGCGTATATTAAGCATTATTGTGTATTTATAAAGAAAGTAATTTATAAAGTAGGGAGTCGGCATCTTGAACGCAGTTTTTATTAAAAGCTGTCATACCTAACAGGTGTCGGCTCCTGCTTTTTGAAAAGGGGACACTATGAATAATAAAAAGAATATCGCTGTCCTTGGTGCTGGCAAAATGGGACTTGGAATTGCCCAGCTTTTTGCAAGCAAAGGACATCAGGTAAAAGTAATTTATGTATATGATGACAAGATCCGTTGCGATGCAGCAGCAGTTGTCAGAGACAATTTAAGCGTACTGGTTGAGAATGAGGTAATGACTCAGCAGGAAGCTGATGATGCAGCAGCAAGAATTAGTTTTGTTGATACGATTGAAGAAGTAGCAGATTTTGCAGATATCGTATTTGAAGGAATTATTGAGAAACTGGAGATCAAACAGGATTATTTTGCAAAGATGGATGCAATCTTCCCGCCGACAACCATTCTGGCAACCAATACTTCTGCCATCAGCATCACAGAGATTGCGGAGAAATCCGTGCACAAAGAGCGTATCATTGGTACACACTACTGGAATCCGGCATATCTTGTTCCGTTAGTAGAGGTTATTAAGACAAAATATGTATCTGATGAGACAGTACAGGCTACTTATGATCTGTTGAAAGAGGCAGGAAAACGTCCGGTTATCGTAAAGAAAGATGTTCCGGGATTCCTTGCAAACCGTATGCAGCATGCACTGTTCAGAGAAGCTTTAAATATCATCGAGCAGGATATCGCTGATCCGGCAGATGTAGATGATGCTATTAAATATGGTTTTGGTATGCGTCTTGGCATCTGTGCTCCGGTAGAGGTTATGGATATGGGCGGACTTGATCTGACATACAATATTCACAGCTATCTGTTCCCGCATCTGTGCAACAGTACAGAACCTTCAAAACTCCTGACAGACAACATTGCCAAGGGTAATCTGGGATTCAAGACCGGTCAGGGACTTGAGACATGGTCCAAAGAAGATGTAGAAAAAGCAAATAAAGAACTGACAGAAGGCCTTATTAAAGTGGCTCGTGTTCTTGGACGTTTGTAGGAGGAATATAAGAAATGAGAGATGTAGTAATCGTAGCTGGCTGTCGTACACCGATCGGAACTATCGGCGGACAGTTCAAGACACTGGCACCGGTAGAATTAACCATTCCGGTTATGCAGAATCTGATCAAACGTTCCGGTATTGACCCAGTCATCATCGATGATGTAATCTGGGGATGCAATTATCAGAGAACTTACAAAGAAAACAACCTTGCCAGAGTAGCAGCCGTAAAAGCAGGTCTTCCTGTTACTGTACCTGGTATCACAATTCACAGAAACTGTACATCATCCATGTCAGCGATTCAGATGGGATTTTATCAGATTCGCGCCGGAGAGGCTGAGTGCATCATGGCAGGTGGTTCTGACAGTATGAGTACCGCACCGCACATGGTATTTAATGCACGTTATGGTCAGAAATACGGTCATATGGAAATGCGTGATTCCATGTGGGATTCCCTGACAAATCTGGGTGTTGGTCCGGCTATGGGAATCACAGCAGAAAACGTAGCTGATAAATACGGCATCACAAGAGAGCAGATGGATGCATATTCTCTCCGCTCCCAGCAGCGAGCAGTGGCAGCTATTGATGCAGGTCGTTTTGAAGAGGAGATTATTCCGGTTACCGTGAAAACAAGAAAGAGCGAAACTACCTATACGGTAGATGAGTATCCGAAACGTAACGCTACACTGGAAGGTCTTCAGAAATTAAAACCAGCGTTCAAAGAGGGCGGAAAAGTAACTGCCGGAAATGCTTCCGGTATGAACGATGCTTCCTCTGGTGTGATTCTGATGTCTGAGGAAAAAGCAAAAGAACTTGGATGTCCGATCATTGCAAAAGTTGTCAGTGTGGCTACCACAGGTGTAGAACCGGAATTAATGGGTATCGGACCGATCAGTTCCACGAAAAAAGCTCTGGAAAAAGCAGGATTAACAGTTGATGATATTGATTTATTTGAGATTAACGAGGCATTTTCTTCCCAGTGCCTTGCCTGCCAGCAGGAGCTTGGAGTACCGGATGACAAATTGAATGTCAACGGTGGTGGAATTTCTCTGGGGCATCCGGTAGGAGCAACCGGATCCAGAATAGTCATCACACTGATGTATGAATTAAAACGCCGGAAACAGCGCTACGGAGTGGCAACACTTTGTGCCGGCGGTGGAATGGGAACTACGGTTGTCATTGAGATGATGCAGTAGTTTTAAATAATAAATGGGTATAATGATTGCGTATAAATTTGGATAGGTATAATCAATCGGACAAAGGTTTCTGTGTGTCTCGAAAATGAGGGGTTCGGTATACACAGAAAATATAAGGAGAGAAATTATGGGAAATAACAAAAAAAGTGGAAACTCCCTGGTAAGCTTTGGTAAAGCCGGATGGGGAACGATCATTTTCTGTATGGCAATGTTCTGGTTCTTCGTAGGATTTTGTACAGATGGTAATAATATTACAGCCCCGGCAGTAGCAGAGCACCTTGGCATTCAGTCAGGTACTGTATTACAGATGAATTCTTATGGCGGAATTCTCGGTGTTATCTTTTACATCGCGTTTTCACAGTTGACCAAGAAAATCGGTGCCAGAAAAGTAGCAGGTATCACGCTGATCATTTCAGGTATTGCATACATCGTAATGGGTAACTGTCCAAACCTGGCAGTATACACAATTGCGTATACATGTCTGATCGGTTCTATCATGTCAGCAGGATATGTAGCTGGTGGTGCTCTGGTAGCACAGTGGTTCCCGAAACGTAAAGGTGTTGTTATGGGATATACAACCATGGGTCTGAATATCGCATCTGCAACATGGGTTCCGATGATGACACTGATCATTGCAAAAATGGGCTTTGAAAAAGGTGTTATCATCCCAGGCGTATTAGTAGCAGTTCTGGCCATCATTGGTCTTGTATTTATGAGAGATACACCACAGGAGCGTGGCGTGAATCCGGATATGGTATCCGACGAAGTATACAAAGCAGAGTATGACACAGATAATGCAGAAGATGACAAACGCTGGACAGTAGGAAAACTGTTAAAAACTCCGGCGGTATGGACTGTTGCCATCGCAACCGGTATTCTGCAGTGCTGCTCCACTGGTGTTATGAGTCAGCTGGTTGTAAGAAATCAGGAGCTTGGTATGTCAGCAACACAGGCAATCTCCATGATGACAGTTATCGCTGTAGTGGGAATCTTCGGTTCCTGGTTTATCGGTATTCTGGATGACAAATTCGGTACAAAGAAAGTTATGATTCTGTTCTGTATCTGGTATGCAGCAGCAATTCTTGCAAACGTAACAAATACAACTGCAGGTATGTACATTGCTGTTATCATGATCGGTATTTCCATCGGAGGATCTGCAAACTTTATGACATCTTTCCCGTCATCTGTATTCGGACGTCATGGTTTTGAAACGGTAAACAGTGTCATCTTCCCGATTCAGTCTATTCTGACAGCAAGTGCATTTATGATCAATGGTATCAGCTTAAATGCAACAGGAAGCCTGAGATGGAGTTATCTGATCCTGGCAGTGATTGCCCTGATCAACATCATTTTTGTCGGACTGACCAAAGATCATCAGTTCAATCTGGACTGGAAAAAGAAATAAAGAAAACTATAGCTATTGGTAACTTATTATGAAAGATTTTGAATTTTTTCTTCCGACACATATTATATTTGGAAAACATGCAGAGCGGCAGGCCGGGAGACTGGTCGCCGTATATGGAAAACGAACCCTTCTTTTATATGGAAGTGAGCGGGTAGTCAAAAACGGACTTTTACCGTCCATTGAAAAAAATATTGAGAGTTGCGGAGGAATCTGCGAACGTTATGGTGGTATCACAGAAAATCCCGTGCTTTCTACCGCAGAAAAGATCTGTATTTTTGCAAAGGAGAAACAGATTGATCTGCTCCTTGCAGTAGGCGGCGGAAGTGTCATTGATACAGCGAAAGCAGTCAGTATCGGAAGCTGTTATTCCGGAAAATTATGGGACTTTTATTCCGGAAAAGCAGTACCAGAGAAGGCACTTCCTATTGGCGTGGTGCTGACAATGGCGGCAACAGCCAGCGAAGCCAACTGTGTTTCGGTATTATCCAATGAGACGATTGGCAAAAAAACAGCTTTTTATCATCCGCTGACGTATCCCAAATTTGCATTGCTGAATCCGGAACTTACTTATAGCGTTCCGGCCAGACAGAGTGCAATCGGAGGCATTGATATTTTTGCCCATGCATTTGAACGATATTTTCATCTGGGACAAAAAGGAATTTTGCGGGATGGGCTCTGCACGGCAGTGATGAAGACTGTTCTGGCAGAATTACCACTGGTGCAGCAGAATCCGGATGATTATGATGGCAGAAGCCAGCTGATGTGGGCCGCTACCATGGCACACAGTGATATGATTGGCGCAGAAGGCGTTTTTGCATGCCATGAAATGTCTCATATCCTGACTGAGGAGTATGATCTGTCTCATGGACTGGCGCTTGGGATCCTGATGCCGGCCTGGTGTAAATATATATTGTTGGATCATGCGGAGGAGATTGCCGCATTTTCCCAGGAAGTGTGGGATGTTCCTGCTGAAGGAAAAAATGCCGTGGCAATTGCACAGGATGGAATCTCCCGATTTCAGGATTTCATCTGTTCGGTTGGCTTACCGGTGACACTTCGGGAAGCAGGAATTTCCAATGTGGACAGCAAATGGCTGGCAGAGAAAATGCTGCCGGATCCGGAGACTGTTGTGGGAGAAAATTTTCAACCGCTGTATCAGTACGATGTACAGGCAATTTTTGAACTGGCAAAAGGATAGGGAAATGCAATTATTTTGCAACAGAATTATTCGAAAAATGCAGATGCGCAACAAAAACAGCGAAAAAATAAGGAAAAACAGACCTGAAAAACTGGCATAAGATTTGCACATTAATTATGTAGAAGACAAATAGAGGAGGACGTATCAATATGGCGAAAAAATCCCTGGTAGCCCTTGTAAAAGGAACCGATATTCAGGAAAATGTAACCAAAGTTTTTGACTTAATGGGTGGCGTCGAAAACGTAATCAGAAAAGGTTCAACTGTTGTACTGAAACCAAATGCAGGTCATGCAGAACCACCGGAGACATCTGTATGTACCAACCCGGAGGTTGTTCGTGCCGTTATCCGTGAGGTAAAAAAAGCGAACCCGAAACGCATCATCGTTGCTGAGGCAGCGGCAATCGGATGTGACACAGAGGAGTGTTTCCGCGTCAGCGGAATCGCTGCTGTAGCAGAAGAGGAAGGCGTAGAATTAAAAGATATTAAACGCGACAAAGATCTGGTAAATGTAGCTGTTCGCGGTTACCGTTCTAACATTGATCATGTATTACTGCCGAAATTCCTGATGGAAGCAGATCATTTAATTAACCTTCCAATCCTGAAAGCACATGCCAGCATGGTATTCTCAGGAGCATTAAAGAATATTAAAGGTGTTGTACAGGATAAAGTACATATGCAGATGCATCAGCAGAACCTGACCATGGCTATGATGGATGTATGGAGCGCATGTCGTGCCGATATCAATATCATGGATGCTATGCGTGCGGCAAGTGGATACAGCCCGCATATGCCGGTTCCGATTGAGACAAATATGATTCTCGGATCCAAAGATCCGGTTGCGATCGACCGTGTTGCCTGTGAGGTAACAGGTATTGACACATCCTGTGTAGACTACTTCAAAGTAGCAAAAGAGACAGGTCTTGGAAACTATGACCTTGAGGATATCGAAGTGGTTGGTAACACCATCGAAGAGAGCTACAAGAAAATGTGGATCCCGTATATCGGCGATATGAGCACACGCTGGCCGGAATATGATGTAAAATGTGAAGGTGCATGTTCCAGCTGTCAGGCACTTCTTGCAATTAATATGGAAGAACTGAAAGCAGTCGGAGAGTATGAGAAAAATGAAGGAATGACTGTCGTTATCGGTGGAAAGAATGAAATTCCGAAAGACATTCCGGATGAGAAGATCGTACTTCACGGAAACTGTACAAAGAAATATCTGAAAGATCATCCAAATGCATACTGGATTCTTGGCTGCCCGCCAAATGAGCCGGCATTATATCTGACCGTTCAGAGAAAAGAAGTCATCAATGGTATGGGTGACCAGGAGGAAGAAATCATCCGTCCATGTATGGCAAGAGATGCAGCTGTATGGAGAGATTTTGTATTCAAAGCAGCTGACAAATACTACGAGGAGCATCCGGACGAGAGATAATGGAAGGATATGTATACGTAGACATGGATCAGAAACTCCGCAATTTGCTGAATGCCATTTTTACAGATGAATTCATGGAGGAGAATACAAATTTCTCCAACTTTGAGGGGTTTCAGTATTCCAGCGCAGTTATCACAAATTGGAAAGCTGATAAAATGGTTTATGCACAGCTTCTGATGGATAACTTCGTAAAAGAAAGTACCAGATTTTCATCCTGGGAAGAAATGGTACATGCAGCAGCGGAGCAGAGATTCGGTGCTGCGGCAATTGCATAAACCACCCCACGATTCATTACTCATTTTAATGAAAATTTACCTAACCTAAAACCAAAACCTAAATCTATATAAAAAATGTACCCGAAAGATGCTTACAGACCTTTCGGGTACATTTTTTTGACTGACAATCTTTCGCAGATCTGAAAAATCACAGTGTTTGAAGTGAATTGATTCCGTATATCCTGTTTCCTTCAGATATGAATCAAATCAGAGTGTATCTTTTTTGTTGGAATAATTAATGTTGTACTGCTTGATCTTACGTGAGATTGTGGAAGCGTTAATATTTAATTTTTCTCCGGCTTCTCTCAGGTTTCCGCAGGTTTTTAAGGTGTTTTCCAGCAGGTTTTTCTCAAACTGAGCCACAGCGGTACTGAAATCTATATTGTCAGAATGCAGTGGTTCCTGCTCCAGGGAAATATTTAACAGACCGGCGATGATAGAATCATCTACCTGCCCGATACCCGAACTGCACAGTACGAGATATTCGATAATATTTTCCAGTTCACGGATATTTCCCGGCCAGGAATACTGTTTCAGATAATACAACTGCTGTTCTGTCAGGGAGAACGGACGGTTATATTTTTCTGAAAAGATTTCAATAAACCGATTGCATAAAGGCTCAATATCACCGATACGTTCTCTCAGTGGCGGTACATAAATCGGAATGACATTCAATCGGTAGTACAGATCCTGACGGAAAGTACCGTTTGTAATTTTTTCTTTCAGATTCGAGTTGGTCAGCGCCAGAAAACGGATGTCGAGGTGAATTGGCTTTGAACCACCGATTCTGGTAATTTCCTGTTGCTGAATGGCACGCAGAAGCTTTACCTGAAGGTCCATTGGCATATCTCCGATTTCGTCCAGCATCAGTGTGCCATGGTTGGCCATTTCAAAAAGTCCCGGTTTTCCCTTTGCGTTTGCTCCGGAAAATGCACCTTTTTCATATCCAAATAATTCAGATTCCAGCAGATGAGCAGGAATGGCAGCGCAGTTGATTTTTACGAATGGTTTATCGTTACGTTTGCTGTTTCGATAGATTTCATCTGCAATAACTTCTTTACCCGCGCCGGATTCACCGGTGATCAGTACCGTTGCATCTGATGGTGCAACATGGCTGATCAGTGTCCAGATATTTGCCAGAGTACCGTCTTTACCAATCATTTCAGTGGAAAGATGTTTCTCAGACTCAGTGTTGGTATTCTGTGGGTTCATTTCCTGAACTTGTCTGACAAAGGTATTAAAATCCTCTTTCAAAGCCTGAAGTGTTACAATGGGGCGGCTGCTGGCAATAACCTGATGCAGATTTCCATCCGAATCAAAAACCGGTGTTCCGGATGCGTATCCCAGTAATGGTGCTCCGGTGCCATAGGTGGTGGATAGCCGGAATGCAGATTTTTTCGTACGCAGCACATCCGGAATTGCACCGCCGCTGTAGAGCTTGTCTTTTTCAATCAGATCATGTACATTGTGGTTGAGTACCCGATCAGGGGTGATGCCGGTGTTGCGTGTATACGCAGGATTGACATAGAGTACATTGCCTTCCTTGTCTGTAATGAAAATGCTGTCGTCGAGTTCATCTACAATCTGCTTGAAATCAATGCCGCGATTCAGAAAATAGTTTAATTCCTGATCGATTGTTTTTAATTTCTGTGTCAATTGTGAGTCGGAATCTGCGTATTCTGTAATCAGATTTTGCAACATTTCCCGAATCTGATAGATTGCTTTATATTGATTCATTTGTATGTTATCCCTCCCCTGGGGTTTGTCTTGTTGTGAATATTATATCAATTTCGGGAGGTGATGTAAACACTTGTTGCGTTGTTGTTGAAAAAATGCAACAAACGAAAAAGCGTCGGATAAAAACAGAAGATTTTTGAAATGATTTCACGAAAAACTGTTGCCAGTTTGCAACAAAAAAACGTATTTATTTTAAAAATGAAACAAATATAGATGAAAAATCACGCAAATCCTGTTAAAATAGTAGCAATAAGATTGGCATGGAAATTGCAATATATTTTTATAGATTGAAATAGATAAAAATAAAAAGACTGTTCAATTTATAAAAACAGATTGCCGGGATTTTGAGTTGTGCAGTGTAGATTTGCAGAGATGCGCAGAAAAATATGTCATACGCTGCATGACGTGCATCTCGCAGCAAGAATGCCGGAGCATTCTTGAGCATACAGATGTTGGAGGAAAAAGAATGGACGTAACATATTTAGCAGATATATTGAAAAAAGTTTCGGACAACAGCATGGATGTAGATACAGCATTGGAATCATTAAAACATTTGCCGTATGAAGATATCGGATATGCCAATATTGATCAGCACAGAAATCTGCGCACCGGAGAAGCGGAAGTTATTTTCGGGCAGGGAAAGACACCGGAGCAGATCGCAGGAATTGTAAGTCACATGATGCATGACAATGCGAGAATTCTGGTGACACGGGCATCTGAGGCTGCTTATGACGCAGTGAAAGAAGTTGCACTGGAAGCAGTGTATGAAAAGCTGTCGAAGATTATTATGGTAGGAAATATGCCGGAACCGAAAAAAGAAAAAGGAACCATTGCAGTTGTGACGGCGGGAACATCAGATATTCCGGTGGCAGAAGAGGCAGCTCTGACAGCAGAGTTTTTTGGGGACAACGTAGACAGGGTGTATGATGTCGGTGTGGCAGGTATTCACCGCCTGTTTGGAAAAATAGACCGGATTCAGAATGCGGATGTCATTATTGTCATTGCCGGTATGGAGGGTGCGCTGGCCAGCGTGGTCGGTGGACTGGTAGAAGTTCCGGTCATTGCGGTCCCAACCAGTGTGGGATATGGTGCAAGCTTTGGCGGTCTGGCAGCATTACTTTCCATGCTGAACAGCTGTGCAAACGGAATCGGAGTGGTAAATATTGACAACGGATATGGAGCAGCATGTCTGGCAAACAAGATCATGAAGAGGTAGGCAGATGGGACAGGATATAGAAACAACGGGAAAACAGGAACCGGATGTGGTAGAAGTGGATGAAAATGCAGTGGTAGAACAGGCACACAGACTGGCACATGAACTGGGACTGGAGCATGAGCATATGCATGAAAAATCTCATGGTGATGAGCATGCTCATTCGAAAAATGGAGAGGTGCATGGGCATTCAGCACATGGAGAACAGCACGCACATGAGCATGGACATCATCATCCAAATTCCAAGGCTGTTTCCAATCGCCTGGCACGGGCCATCGGACATCTGGAGGCAGTCAAACGCATGGTGGACAGAGAAGAGGATTGTGCGGAGATACTGACACAGTTGGCGGCTGTTCGCTCTGCTATTAATAATGCAGGAAAAGTCATTCTGATGGATCATCTGAACCACTGCATTGTAGAAGCGGTGGAAGAAAATGATATGGAAAAAATCAAAGAATTCGGAGATGCCATTCAGAAATTTGTAAAGTAAGTATTATGATTGTAAATGTCGAAAAAAAAGTTTTAATGCCGCCAGCAGAAGGCGGAGGAATGGAGCAGTAGTATGAAGAAAGTATTATATCTGGAGTGTAAGACCGGTGCAGCCGGCGATATGCTGATGGGTGCATTATACAGTTTGCTGACAGAAGAGCAAAAAGCCGTTTTTCTGGAAAAAATGAATCAGATTCGTGAAGATGTATGCGTAATTCCACAGGAAGAGTGTAAGCAGGGAATCGGCGGTATTCACATGAAAGTGGAAATCAACGGTGCGGAAGAAGGAGATGTTCATACACATGAGCATCATCATGTACATGAGCACAGCCATATGGCAGAGGAAGTTCAGCATGACGAGGCGCATATGCATGAAGGACATCATCACGATCATAACCATGCACATGGACATCACTCTCATACAAGCGTCGCGGCTATTCTGGAAAAAATATCCAGTCTGGAAGTCAGCGAATCTGTAAAAAAACACGCAGAAGGCATTTACCGTGAGATTGCAGCAGCGGAGAGCAAAGTACACCGTACTGATATCGAACAGATTCATTTTCATGAAGTTGGTTCCATCGATGCCCTGGTGGATGTCGTAGGAAGCTGTCTGGCCATCGAGATGCTTGGCGTAGAAGAAATCCAGGGATCACCGGTCTGCGTAGGAAACGGAACTGTTCGTTGCGCACATGGAATTCTTCCCGTTCCGGCTCCGGCCACAGCAGAAATTATCAAAGGAATGCCGGTATATTGCAGCAACTTTGACGGAGAACTTCTGACACCGACAGGAGCAGCTATTTTAAAATATTTTGTGGAATCTTATACAAAGCAGATGGAAATGGAAATCGAAGAAATCGGATACGGTTTCGGAACAAAAGAATTTGCACAGTTAAGCTGCGTAAGAGCTTTCCTGGGCTACCAGTCTTAATTGATATTTTTATGTTATGAAGTCATTTCTGTTACGAATAAGTACATTATTATGTTTTGGATATTTTGCGCATGCATCACAGTGATACAATAACTGATATGCATGCGTGCCTGCATGGACTTTTTCTTCCTGCTTTTTCCTTACAAAAGCCCCAAAAAATAATTTTTTAATTCTTCCAGGTATCCTTTTTCGATGAGTAGCTGGTTGACGAAAGCGGCGGTCAGTTTTTTGCGCGCAGGATCGTCGCAGAGAGTATTGGTTTTTGCGGTCAGTTCTGAAAGCATGCAGGAATCGGTCAGTTCTACAAGATTCAGTTTTTCCGGTGCAATATAAAATGGCAGTTTCTTTTTCTTTGGAGCAGGAGCGGTTTCGCTGTCAGTTTCCATTGTAAGGCTGTCCCCGGATGAAATTGCTTCTGTGTCATGATTTTTCAGAAAATCTGAAATAATCGAGGTAAAATCTGCTCCGTAACTTGCAATTTTCTGTACACCCATTCCATATACGGCTGCTATTGTAACATCGTCTGTCGGACATTTGCTACACATGTCTTTCAAAGTTTTGTCGGAACAGATGATATAAGGTGGTACGCTTCTTTCGCTGGCAAGATCTGCCCGGCATTTCCGTAATTGTTCAAAAAGTTCCTGACCGGTTGGAGTCAGATCCGCAAGCTGCAGTGTTTTTTTCTTTGTCTTTCCGGATGTGAGATAGAGTTCTTCCGGTTCATCTTCGACCACGACACAGTTACTGCATTTGTCACAGGTACAGGGGCTGGTGTCACCGAAATAGGACAGAATAAACTGTCGCAGACACTGATCTGTTTCACAGTAGTTGATCATTTTATTTAATGATATTTTACTAGAGAGAAACTGGCATGGCAAGAAAGAAAAACACACAAGTGAATATGGACACTGTCTCTTTGCATTTTCAGTAAAAAATAATTGGGAAGAGAAAGAGTTTGTGATATAATTCCTTCATAAGGTTAGGTTGTCAATGAACGAAAAGGAGCAGTAAAACTGTTTTAAATAAACAGAGATGTACGTTTAGAGATTTTCGGTAAAATAAGTAAAAGATTCAGAGACTACATCATAAGAGAAAAGGGGATTTACAATGGAACTTAAGATGGAACTCAGTCAGAAACAGGTTTTGTCACAACATATGGTTCAGTCCATGGAGATTCTGCAGATGAGTGCACAGGAACTGGAAGGTTATATTGAGAAACTGGCATTGGAAAATCCGGTGATCGAACTGGCGGATTCCAGTCAGTCAAAGGCGGATACACAGCAGGAAGACCTTCAGCGTAAACTGGACTGGCTGGAGTCGACGGACTTACAGAATCGTGTTTATTATCAGCAGGAACGTGATGCAGAAAATATGGAGTCCAACTGGCATGACAGCAGACAGTCCGAGGAAAATCTGGAGGAATATCTGCATGCACAGATTTTGTTGGCGGATTATACAGAATTAGAACAGGCAATTGTAGAATATCTGATCTGCTCCCTGGATTCCAGAGGATATTTTTCCGGTGAACTGACGCAGGTGGCAGAACATTTTCAGGTGCCGGAAGAAGTGGCAGAAAAGTTGTTACGGGATATTCAGCAACTGGATCCTGCCGGTGTGGGAGCCAGAAATCTGCAGGAGTGTCTGCTGTTGCAGATTCAGAGAAAAAAGCATTACTCGGATGTGACAGTTGCAATTATCGAACAATATATGGAAGAAGTAGCCAAAAATCATTTGCCGAATATTGCAAAAAAACTGCAGGTTTCTCTGGAAGAAGTGCAGGATGCCTGTGAAGAGATCCGCAGTCTGAATCCGAAGCCGGGCAGTTCCTTCAGTGACAGGGAACAGCTTCGTTATATCAGCCCGGATGCAGTAGTAGTAAAACTGGAGAATAATTTCGAGATTCTGATTAATGAATATCAGTATCCGGGATTTTCCATCAGCAGTTATTACCAGGAAATGATGCAGAGTACCACTGACGCAAAAGCGAAAAAGTACCTGCAGGAAAAAGTGCAGCAGGCGCAGTGGGTGACCAACTGTATTTCACAGCGTTCTTCGACTCTGTCCCGGGTTATGCATTTGCTGGTGGAAAAACAGCATGAATTTTTCCTGAACGGACCGGGAAATAAGCGCCCGATGCGTCTGGCAGATCTGGCAGAAGAGCTGGAACTGCATGAATCCACCATCAGCCGGGCGATGCGGGGAAAATACCTGCAATGTTCCTGGGGGATTTTCCCGCTGAATTATTTTCTGACTTCCGTAGCGGTAAAAAGCAGTAATGCAGATGGCGCGGAAGACAAGACACCGGAGCAGATGAAAGCACTGATTCAGGAAATCGTGGATGGGGAAAATAAGAAAAAACCATACAGTGATCAGGCAATAAGTGATCAACTGGCTGTAAAAGGAATCAAACTGTCCCGTCGTACTGTGAATAAATACCGTACCGAGATGGGGATTCCGGACAAGAGCGGAAGGAAAGAGTTTTAATATGACATTAAAAGAATTTTTTGCAGAACATCCGAAGATTGCCATTGCATTTTCCGGTGGAACAGATTCTGCTTACCTGGCATATATGGCCAAAAAATATGCAAAAGAAATGATTGCAATCTATGTATCCACAGCATTTCAGCCGGAATTTGAAAAGCAGGATGCCATTCGCTTCTGTGAGGAATATAAGATTCCTCTGACGATTCTGGAACGTGACGTATTGTCGCAGGAAGCGGTGGTGCAGAATCCGGCAAATCGCTGCTATTATTGCAAAAATGTGATTTTTACGGAAATTCAGAAAAAAGCACTGGAACTTGGTTTTACCTGTCTGGCAGACGGAACCAATGCCTCGGATGATGCGGATGACAGACCGGGAATGAAAGCGTTGCAGGAATTACATGTGCTGTCACCGCTTCGAATCTGCGGAATTACAAAACCGGCACTGCGGGATGTATCGGAACAGCTTGGATTATTTACCGCACGTAAACCGGCATATGCCTGTCTGGCAACACGAATCCCGACGGGAACACGCATTACGGCGGAACAGCTTCAGAAAGTAGAACAGGCAGAAAGCACATTAATGAATATGGGCTTTTCTGATTTTCGTGTGCGCTGCCCGGAAGGGTATGCAAAGCTTCAGGTGAAACCGGAGCAGTTGCAGTTTGTTCTGGAAAAGAGAGAAGAGATTCTGAACGTTATGGGACCATTATTTGGTACTGTCTGTCTGGATCTGAAGACACGATAAAGAAAATCTGTGATTACGGGAATGCAGTTCATTTTGCCTGAAAAATCAAACCGCAGATAAAGGCTGAAAGGAATTTTTGGAAAAAATATTCCCGGGATGAATCAGCATGGAAGTTGGGGAAAACCTGCATAAATACTGGACTTGACCAATGGTCGAGTCCTTTTTTTGCCCGAAAATATTGACGCATCTCAGGTTTGTTGTTATAACTGGTGACACAGGCAGAGATGCCAGATCGTGTTTGGAAAATGATTCATGTCAACACTATATTGTACGTTGCAGAAAAGTTTTTCAGATACAAATCAGAATGTTCCTGCAGGACAGCAAATAAGAAAATGACATAGTTGGAAACATGAAACACAGATGTGAAAATGGTTATCACATTTATGAAGGCATTGAGAAACGTTGGAAACGTATGTTTCAAATTTTATGGAAGGAGTTGCATCTGAAATGGAAACAAGAAAAAATTTCGGAAATTATATACGAGAAAAAAGAAAAACAGCCGGTCTTTCTCAAAAGGAACTGGCGCAGCAGTTATTTGTATCAGAATCAGCCGTCAGCAAATGGGAACGGGGAGTTTCCCAAACAAAAGGATATTAAGGAATAACCTGTGTTTACCTGCTTGCGAATAAAAGAATAATGATATTAAGTTAGAGATACTGCATAAATGTGCTGGTATCTCTTTTTCGTTGGCTTGAAACAACAGGCTATTTCATTTCTGCTTGATTACTCTAAACTTATCGGGATATGATTTGTCAAGGGATTGTTGCGTAAGCAATGCTTAGCACCCTTTACAAATTATGGACGGATAAGTAGCTTTTCAAAAGCGGAAAAAATAGTAATCTTAAGATTTTGAAACATTGTAGCAGGTAGTGGAAAATGGTATAATGTAAATACAGAGAAGCATATAAATTGGCGTTTGTATTTAACAATTAATAAATTGAAAGGGCTTAATCTTATGAGTAAACCAAAGAAGGTAATTTGGGTAATATTGGGAATAATTATTTTTGTGTTTAGTGTTTTTTTAGGGCTTGGATATTTAGGTCAAATAACAGGTGGAAATAGTTTAATCCAAAGGACAGAAATGAACGATAAATATGTTCCGGAAAAAATAACAAAATATTATCCAATAGAAAATTTAAACTCAAAAGAAAATTTACTTTCTGATAAAAATTATGCAAACTCGATACAGGATGCTTTGTTAAGTGCCTCTATTGAATTTGAACAAGGCGAAGAATATAAAGCACATATTGATAAGATTATAAAGGAGTTTGAAAACGAAAACTATAAAAGTGTTTT
>ERZ832973.51-NODE-51-length-143866-cov-29.538352_pt1 | contig 143866 bp, 128 predicted proteins | sample MGYA00519950_ERZ832973 | MGnify/ENA primary metagenome ERZ832973 (study PRJEB31850, sample SAMEA3708734) | human gut metagenome | biome: human gut; feature: human-associated habitat; material: faeces | place: China | collected 2014 ... | reverse complement strand
AGCGACTGCGTTCATGAGCAAGTAGCGAAAGCGGATTGCGAATGTCCGCTTTACGGAGAATTGACAGAGTGCAGTGAAGGTACACTGGAATGGGTGGACAAAGAAAAGGTGTTGTCGCTTCCGACATGGGAGGGAGATCATCTGTTTTTAGAACGTCTGCTGTCGGATGATCCGCAGTTTTTTTCACTGAAAGTTGTGTATGAAGGAGATCATCTTGATAAATGGACATTTTATTGATATGAGAAAAAAGAAGGTACAACGGATACTGTGGTAACTATTAAACAAAAATAAAAACTTCGGATTGGCTTCAAGGTATGAAGCTGACCCGGAGTTTTTGTTTTTGCAGGATTATTTCTTAGGTGTAACGATTAGCGTTCACATTTCCAGAAAAATGCGCTGTACGGCGGAAGTTCACTGCCTCCACCAAAATCATGTGTATGACCTGTGATCAGGTCAACGGCAGTGCCACAGCCTGCATCAAAATGAGCGGTATATGGTACATTGTCGGCATTAATTGCAACCAGTACACGTTCGGAATCTGTTTTTCGTTCAAAAATGCACTGGCGGTTTGTCAGTACGACAGAGCGGAAATCGCCATAATTTAATGCATTGCTGGCTTTTTTTGCGGCAGCAAGTTTGGAAATCCATGCGGTCAGGTCATTTTCCACCGGAGCATCAAAGCAGGCGCGTAATGCCGGATCACCTTCGCTTTTGTTTGCTTTTGCACCCCATTCACTTCCATAGTATACACACGGAATGCCCGGCATACCAAAGCACAGGGCATAGATCAGCGGCAGATGCTGTTCATTGGTCAGATTGCTTGCAATGCGGCTGACATCGTGGTTATCTACAAAGCAGAGCAGATGCTTGCCCCGGTAGAGTGTCCAGTTTTCCGGACCGAATTGACGCAGGAGTGAGTGGATGATCTCGAACATATTCATGGAGTTGAAACTGGAGAACAGTCCTTTGTAACATTCGTAGTTTGTTGCCGAATGCAGCATGGAATCATTCATCAGACGGTTGTAATCGCCGTGCAACATTTCACCCACCAGGAAGAAATCCGGTTTCAGGCTGTCACAGAATGCCCGGAGTTCCCGTACAAAGTTCTCATCCAGACAGTAGGCTACATCAAGACGCAGGCCATCGATATCAAATTCCTCCACCCAGCTTCGGATACTGTCAAAAATATGCTGTTTCACATCCGGATGGCAGAGATTCAGTTTTACCAGGTCATAATTGCCTTCCCAGCCCTCATACCACAGCCCGTCATTGTAGTTGGAGTTTCCGTCAAAGCTGATATGGAACCAGTCTTTGTACGGCGAATCCCAGCGTTTTTCCAGGACATCCTGAAATGCCCAGAATCCGCGGCCGACATGATTGAATACGCCGTCCAGCACGACTTTGATTCCTTCCTTGTGCAATGCCTGGCAGACATCGGCAAAATCTTCGTTTGTGCCCAGACGTACGTCGATTTTACGGAAATCTCTGGTATTGTATCCATGGGTATCGGATTCAAATACCGGTGAAAAATAGATCGCATTCGCACCAAGATTTTTGATGTGTGGAATCCAGTCGATGACCTTTCGGATCCGCGGTGTCAGGACACCGTCATTTTCAAAAGGTGCTCCGCAGAATCCAAGCGGATAAATCTGATAAAATACACTTTCGTAAGCCCACATAATTCAAGCCCTCATTTCTTAAATAATAAAACATTTATAAAAAGTCTGTATCTGTGCAGAGCCATTTTGCCGGACAGATACAGAGTTTATGACAATACTTATGTTCAAGTCGAACGCACGTGAGACTTGGTGCGTGATTCTGGTCAGCGAAAGCTGACATATTCTTCTCAGAATCACTGCACATCCTCGCGGAGCGTTTATCTCAGTCGGAGATTGTACTCCCACTGAAAAAGACTTGTTATTACTCACCATTTACAGAAGTGGGAGTCTTCTCGACTGAGATAATTCTTTTGCGTCCACATCAATGAGAGAGGAAGTACAGTTCGGACAGCGTGTTGCTTCGATACTGATCTCAGACATACAGTACGGACATTTTTTTGTGGTCGGAGCTGCCGGTTTTTCCGGTTCCGGTCTGCGCAGTTTGTTTAAGAATTTTACAATACAGAATACAACTAGTGCCATAATGATAAAATTGATCACATTGGAGATAAAGGAACCGTATTTGAATACAGCAGCACCGGCTTTTTCAGCAGCGGCCAGTGTCTCGTAGTGGGAACCGTCCAGGGTGAGAAACAGATTGGAAAAATCGATTTTTCCGGTAAAGATACCGAGGATCGGATTGATGATGTCATTTACCAGGGAATTTACGATGCCGGTAAATGCACTTCCGATGATCATACCTATGGCAAGATCCATCATATTGCCTTTTAAGGCAAATTCTTTGAATTCCTGAATGAATTTTTTCATAATACTGCATAGCCTCCTTATGTATGGTGATGCCAAGCTGCATAAAAGTGGAGCGTCAGCTTCACGATATGCGAATATTGGGTAGAATTGTGGGAGTACGAAGTACGGATCAATTCGTATGGCATCTTTAGAACCCAACATTATGTCATTAGTATATCATAGGACATCTTTTTTGTGTACAAAAGAAATGAAAATGAGAGAAAAGAACGAAAGAATCCGTCGAAATTTACAAAAATATAGGTGAATTACTGGTAAGACCAAATTAGCAATGACAAACCAGAGCGGTTGTGTTACACTTAATCAGTAAAATAATGCATTATATACGATATGTAAATAGCGGAAAGGATTGCAGAGATGCACAAAAAAATATGCTATGCATTGCACGACGTGCATCTCGCAGCAAGAATGTCGAGGGCATTCTTAAATAAGATAAAGCAATACGGATTGTTGCTGGAAATGGGAGAGAGATGGAATTATGACAATTGTTACTACGATGTGCAAATTATTGTTTGCAATGTTGATTGGTTTTTACCTGTTTAAGAAAGATATTCTGACAAAAGAAGTTAACGCGAAACTTTCAAGTCTGATCGTACAGATCACATGTCCATGTATTATTCTGAACAGTCTGTCTACCGTATCACATGAAGATACCGGTATGATCCTGAAGCTGTTTCTGGCGGGAGTGGTGATGTATGTGATCTTTCCGATCCTGTCCTGGATCATCACAAAGATCATGCGTGTCCCGGCGCATCTGCGTGGGACTTACATGTGCATGCTTATTTTTTCAAATAACTCATTTATGGGTTATCCGGTGGTACAGGCGTTATATGGTGACAGTGCGATTTTTTATATTACGATCTTCAACATGCCATTCAGTATCCTGTTTTTCTCCATGGGTCTGCATCTGCTGAAAAAAGACGCGGCCATCGAGTCCGGGAATTATGTAAAAGAAAAAATGAACTTCCGCAGTTTTATCAACAACGGAATCATTGCTTCCATTGCATCACTGGTCATCTATTTTGCAAACATTCCGATGCCGGATATTTTCTACTCCTGTGTGGGATTTGTGGGAAATATCACGACACCGTTGTCCATGATCATCATCGGAGCAGCCATGGCGGCTTCCTCTCTGGGTGATATCAAAAAGGAACGTGGTATCTGGCCGATGCTTCCGATCCGTCTGGCAGTGATGCCGGTGATCGTGTGGCTGTTCATGCATCTTGTGACAAAGGATGTGTCACTGATCAATATCTGTACGATTGCTGCAGGTATGCCGGTAGCTTCTCTGGTTGCCATGGGTGCGGCACCGTATCCGCGGCAGAGCCAGTCCGCTTCCATCGGTGTGGCAATCTCTACCATCTTATCACTGGTGACGATACCGATCATGGCAGTGCTGCTGGGAGCCTGAATGCAGAATAAGCAAGTAGCGAAAGCGGATTGCGAATGTCCGCTTTGCTTGAAATTTCAAGTCGAACGCACGTGAGACTTGGTGCGTGATTCTGGTCAGCGAAAGCTGACATATTCTTCTCAGAATCACTGCACATCCTCGCGGAGCGTTTATCTCAGTCGGAGATTGTACTCCCACTGAGAAAGACTTGTTATTACTCACCACTTGCAGAAGTGGGAGTCTTCTCGACTGAGATAAATAGAAAATGTAGCGGAGTAGTGGTAAAATATTTCAGATAGAGAAAAAGTTAGTAAGAGGAGGCAAGTATCATGTATCAGGCAAAAGAGACAAGATATGACAAAATGGTGTACAACCGTTGTGGAAACAGCGGCTTAAAACTGCCGGAAGTTTCCCTTGGATTCTGGCACAATTTCGGAGATACCGGAGTATATGAAAATATGCGGCAGATGGTATTTACAGCGTTTGACAATGGTATCACACATTTTGATCTGGCCAATAATTACGGACCGGAGTATGGAAGTGCGGAAGCAAATCTTGGAAAACTGCTGAAAGAGAATTTTACCGCTTACCGGGATGAGCTGATCATCAGTACAAAAGCCGGTTATGATATGTGGAAAGGTCCTTACGGCGACTGGGGCAGCCGCAAATATCTGCTGGCAAGTCTGGATCAGAGTCTGAAAAGACTGGGACTGGAGTATGTGGATATTTTTTACCATCACCGGATGGATCCGAACACTCCGTTAGAGGAGACCATGGGAGCACTGGATCAGGCGGTAAAAAGCGGAAAAGCGTTGTATGCCGGAATTTCCAATTATGACGGTGAGACGATGAAACGCGCAGCAGCGATTATGAGAGAACTGCATTGCCCGTTTGTCATTAACCAGAACCGTTATTCTATTTTTGACCGTACCATTGAGCAGAACGGATTAAAACAGGCAGCACAGGAAGAGGGCAAGGGAATCATTGCATTCAGTCCATTGGCACAGGGGATGCTGACCGACCGTTATCTGAATGGGATTCCTGCTGACAGCCGCGTCAATACGGATGGCCGGTTCCTGAAAAAAGAGCAGTTGACAGACAGTAAGATCCATCAGATCCAGGCGTTGAATGAGATCGCAAAACAGCGTGGCGAGAGCCTGGCACAGATGGCTCTGAAATGGGTATTAAAGGATGATGTAGTCACCAGTGTACTGATCGGGGCATCCAGACCGCAGCAGATCCTGGATAATATCAAAGTGATAGAAAGTGCCGGATTTACAGAGGAAGAACTTAGATTGATTGATGAGGTTTCCGTGGAAAAGAAGGCTTAATCTGTCTGATGCAGCAAGAAAGTGAATTGCGAATGTCTGATTTACTTGTTAGAAGGGAGTATATAGATAGAGATAGATGTGGATAATACTTATAGTTGTGGCAGCAGTTGTTATTTTGCTGTGGATGGTAATTGGATATGTGGGATTCCGGACGGCTATCTGCCGTGGACATGAGTTGAATATTACAGACCGGGAGGCATTGAAAGGCACATCCTGGGATCAGTATTATGAGGAAATCCAAGAGGGAATCGAATGGATCAACCGGCAGGAGGCAGAAGATATTTTTATCCGGTCTGAGGATGGCTTCAAGCTGCATGGCCGTCTGATGGATCAGCCAGGAGCAAAAGGAACGGTACTGATGTTTCATGGATACCGCACCCATCCGGAGGTGGATTTTTCCGCCTCTTCCCACGTGTATTATGAATGTGGAAACCGCATCGTACATATTGATCAGCGTGCCGCAGGCGAAAGCGAAGGAAAGTACATCGGATTCGGGGTACTGGAGAGCAGAGACTGCTGTCTGTGGGCGCAGTATATTGCAAAACGGTTTGGACCGGATCAGAAAATCATTCTGGCCGGGCTGTCCATGGGAGCATCTACGGTGCTGATGGCCACTGCACACCATGAAAAGAAGCTGATTCCAATCAGTATTTCCACAGAAAAAACGATGGAAGTGTGTATGGAACTTCCGGAAAATGTGACGGGAATCGTGGCGGACAGTGCGTTTTCATCGCCTTATGATATTATAAAAAAAAGAATCCACACAATGTTTCATTGCAAGGGGAATCTGATTACGGTATCAATCGGGATCTGGAGTCGTTTTTATGCACACTATGGGCTGAAAACATTGTCTGTACCGGAAGTAATGAAAGAAAATACGATTCCGGTACTGTTGGTGCACGGAACGGCAGACAGTAATGTACCGGTGGAAATGACGATTCAGGCTGCCAAAAACTGCATCGCACCGAAAAAACTGTTTTTGGTGGAAGGCGCAGAGCATGGCACCGGTTATTTGGTAGATAATGCAGGCTATGTGCAGGCATTACAAGAGTTTTGTTGTGTAAGCAGTGCAGAGAGACACTAAAATCTGTAAATTTAACAGAGTAAATTTAGAACTTCTGCAATTTTCTCTCAAGGAGCGATTTCTAGCGACTGAGATAAAATTGTAGAAGTTCGTATTATAAAATTTAATCTAAAACGGAAAATCAAGAATTCATATCTCGTGATTTCTGCACGCATGCTCTCTGTGCTTCAATGACAGCATTGCGCAGGCCCGCTTTTTCCAATGTTGCGACAGCTTCGATGGTGGTGCCGCCCGGAGAGCATACAGCATCTTTCAGTTCGCCCGGATGCTTTCCTGTCTCAAGTACCATCTTGGCGGAACCAAGTACGGCCTGCGCAGCAAATTTATATGCCTGCGCACGCGGCATGCCATCTGCCACAGCGGCATCGGCCATTGCTTCAATAAACATGTATACATATGCAGGAGAAGATCCGCTGACACCGATAACGGTATCTATCATAGATTCGCTGACTACCTCGGATTTACCAAAACTGTTGAAAATAGCCTGAATTTCAGCCAGATCTTCATCGGTAACGGCATCGTTACAGCATATAGCACTCATGGCTGCACCAACCATAGCGGGAGTATTTGGCATGACACGCACTAATTTGATGGAAGTTTCAAATATTTCTTCTATGCGTTCGATCGTCTGTCCGGCAGCAATTGATACGATGATCGCATTTTTTTTCACTGCATGTCGGATTTCAGGAATTACTTTGTGAAACATATTTGGTTTTATGGCCAAAAAAAGAATGTCTGCTTTTTGAGCAGCGGCTTTGTTGTCTGTAGTAGCTTCAATGTGTAAAGTTTCTTTCAGACGAATAACAGAAGATTCGTGTGCGGCAGTTGCACAGATATGGTCACTGTCTGACAGTCCGGAAGAGAGGATCCCGCTGATGATGGCAGTAGCCATATTTCCACCGCCAATGAAACTGATCATTTTTTTGTTCATGTTTTTCAATTCCTTTCAATAATAGTAAGTTCAAGACGAACGCACGTGAGACTTGGTGCGTGATTCTGGTCAGCGAAAGCTGACATATTCTTCTCAGAATCACTGCACATCCTCAGCACTTCGTGCAAACGATGCATACTTTCTTGTTTTTTATGAAAGAAGGAGTGCCAGAAATACATACTTGTACTTGGTGGCACCCCTATCATGGTTGATTTATTTCAGTCTGAGTTGAGTAGAATCACGCACTAGGTCTCACGTGCGTTCGACTTGAACTCAGTCTGAGAAGATTCGGAAACGACTCCGGTTTTATTTAGAAATCTGTGAAGTTTTTCTCTTTACGTTTCTCAAGGAAAGCAGTCATTCCTTCTGTTTTGTCATGTGTAGAGCATGTCATACCGAAGAGGTTTGCTTCGTACTCAACCGCATTCTTGATATCCATGTCATAACCATTGTTGATAGCAGCTTTTGCAATTGCAACCGCATAGCTTGCGTTACGTGCAATCTTACCGGCTAATTTTTTAGCAGTAGCCATAAGCTCTTCCTGCGGAACAACTTTGTTTACAAGACCGATTCTGTAAGCCTCGGCAGCATCAATGTTCTGGCATGCAAAGATCATTTCTTTTGCACGTCCCATACCAACCAGGCGGGCAAGTCTCTGTGTACCACCGAATCCCGGGATAATTCCAAGACCGCATTCCGGCTGTCCGAATAATGCATTTTCAGAAGCAATACGGATATCACAAGCCATGGAAATCTCGCATCCACCGCCTAATGCAAAACCGTTTACAGCTGCGATTGTAACCTGACGCATGTTCTGTAATTTGAAGAATGGTTCGGAAGCTCTCATACCGAAAGCACGTCCTTCTGCTGCGGAGAAGTTTACCATCTCAGAGATGTCTGCACCTGCAACAAATGATTTTTCGCCGGCACCGGTAAGGATTACGACTTTGATGTCATCTCTTCCTTCAATCTCAGTAAGAACTTCGTTTAACTCTGTCAGTGTCTCACTGTTCAGGGCATTTAATGCCTTTGGTCTGTTGATAGTAAGTACGGCGATTGGGCCTTCTACTTCTAAAAGTAAATTATTCATTTCAAATACCTCCTGTTTTGGTAAATGTACGGTCATAATCTCTTTAAACAAGTTTAGAATTCTTCATTTAAAAGGGGTGGAACGTACATGTAATTTATGTATCCTGAGAATACAATTTACTCAACAAATTGATTATACACCATATTTGTTAAAAAGAAAACAATAAAACGAACATTTCCCAGTAGAAAAAGTATAAAATATCTGTTAAAGTGCTAAATGATATGAGCGCGGGTCGCAAAGCGACTGCGTTCATGAGCAAGCAGCGAAAGCGGATTGCGAATGTCCGTTTGATTATGTCAGCTTTCGCTGACCAGAATCACGCCCCAAGTCTTACGTGTGTTTGACTTGGATGGCGGGGATCGATAATTCCTTACGGGCTGTAAGGAATAGGAAGCACATCACATATAATAGGAGATAAGATAGAAATGCTGGAAGAATTTCAATTGGAACAGATTGTAAAGCCGTTGCTGGCATGGTTTGAAAAAAATGCACGGACACTGCCCTGGAGGAGTATAAGTACACCTTATCGTGTCTGGGTGTCGGAGATCATGCTGCAACAGACCCGTGTGGAGGCAGTGAAACCATATTTTGAACGGTTTATGCATGCACTTCCGGATGTGAAAAGTCTGGCAGAATGTGAGGAAGAACGGCTGTTAAAACTGTGGGAAGGGCTTGGTTATTATAACCGGGTGCGTAACATGCAGATCGCGGCGCAGACGGTGATGGAGCAGTATGATGGAAAACTGCCGGCGGATTATGAAAAACTGCTGGAGTTGAAAGGAATCGGACACTATACAGCGGGCGCAATCGCATCCATTGCATACGGGATTCCGGTGCCTGCGGTGGATGGAAATGTATTGCGGATCCTGATGCGTGTATCTGCGGACAACTCTGATATTATGAAGCAGTCAGTAAAAACAAGGGTAGAGCAGGCACTGCAGCAGGTGATTCCACAGGACTGTGCCGGGAGTTTTAACCAGGCACTGATGGAACTTGGAGCCATTGTCTGTGTGCCAAACGGAGAGCCCTTGTGTGACCAGTGCCCCTGGTATTCTTTCTGTGAAACGAGAAAACGGGGACTCTGGCAGGAACTTCCGGTAAAAAAGAAGGCAAAGGGCAGAAGAATCGAGGAACGCACGGTGCTGGTGATCCGTGACGGAGAGCGAGTGGTTTTGAAAAGACGTCCGAAAAAGGGGTTGCTGGCAGGTCTGTATGAATTTCCAAATGAGCCGGGAACGCTGACAGAGGATGAAGCATTGCGGGCGGTGCAGGATATGCATCTGCATCCCATGCGGATCCAGCGTCTTGAAGAAGCAAAACATATTTTTTCCCACGTGGAATGGCATATGCAGGGGTACATGGTAGAAGTGGATTCTCTGACCAGAGAGGAAGCAGGACTGTTGTTTGTAGAAGCGGCACATTCGGAGGAAGCGTATCCGATCCCGGCGGCATTTGCGGCTTATACGAAATATATGAACATCCGGCTGGGAAATGAAAGATTTGAGAAAAAATAATGAGTCAGTTCTACAGATAAAATAGTGGAACCTTACTGAACCTGGAGTTCGAGAAGCAGCGTTCTCTGCGGGAACTGAAAAGAGGAGCCGATGCGGTTGGCATCGGCTATACATGAAAAAGATTTATGAAAAGAAATTGCTAATTGCTATGTTGGCTGGTGTAAGTTCTTTATTTATCTTACACTTAGAAGTATAGAGATAAATTGTGTCTTTCGTATGTGGAGAGTATGTTATTTTTGCAAATAAAATGTGAACAAACTATGAATACAAAAGAAGTAAGAAAAAATTCAGAAAAAACAGGTTAATTTTTTCAAAACTGTGATGTATACTAAAAGGAAACAAGGAATACGAAAAAGGGGAAAGAGATCGTATGAAGTTATTAACATTTACCGTGCCCTGTTACAATTCACAGGATTATATGCGCCGATGTGTAGATTCGCTGCTGGTCGGTGGAGAAGATGTGGAAATTATTATCGTAGACGATGGTTCTTCCGATGATACAGGTGCGATTGCAGATGCATATGCGGAAAAATACCCATCCATTGTTCGTGCCATTCATCAGGAGAACGGCGGCCATGGTGCCGGATTGAATGCAGGACTGAATCATGCTACCGGATTGTATTTTAAGGTTGTAGACAGCGATGACTGGGTAGATGAAGCGAGTTATCGCCAGATTCTGGATGCATTGCATAATCTTTGTTCTGCAGGATGTATGCTGGATATGATGATCAGTAATTTTGTATATGAAAAAGAAGGGGCAAAGCACAAGTCTGCGACCCGTTACCATAATATCCTTCCGCAGGGACAGTTGTTCGGCTGGGAAGAGACAAGGAATTTTAAAATCGGAAAATATATTTTGATGCATTCTGTTATTTATCGGACACAGCTGTTGCGCGACTGTCATCTGGTACTGCCAAAACATACCTTTTACGTGGACAATCTTTTTGTATATGTGCCACTTCCATATGTAAAAACGATGTACTATCTGGATGTTGATTTTTACCGTTATTATATCGGTCGGGAAGATCAGTCCGTCAATGAAAAGAATATGATCAAAAACATTGATCAGCAGATCAAAGTGAACAAGATCATGGTGGATGCCTATGATTTGTGGAAGATAGCAGACCGCCATCTGCGGCATTATATGATGAACTATCTGGAAATCATTACCGTGATATCTACCGTGATGCTGCTGAAATCCGGTACGGAGGAGAATCTGGAGAAAAAAAGAGAACTCTGGACTTATATCAAGAACCGGGATATCCGGCTGTTCCATAAACTGCGGAACCGCATTATGGGACAGACATTGAATCTTCCCGGAAAAGGCGGAAGAAAATTGTCGCTGACGATTTACAAAATCTCCCAGAAAGTGATCGGGTTTAATTAAATTTTCTTTTTATTTATAAAGAACAAACTGAAACTATTCCAACAAGGACATGAAAAATTTTCTGTGTCAGCTGCATCGCTTATCTCCGAGCGCTCCCGCGAACTCACCCGCAAAACCAGCGGGTTCAGACACACTCACGCGCTCGGGCTAGATGCAGCAGTCACGACGAAAATTTTACAACGATCCTTTTGTTGGAATAGTTTCAGTTTTGTTCTATTTACACAATGAATAAACGGAAAAAGTATTCTGTACAGTTCATCTCTGATTAAGTTGATGTGGTATAAAATGCAGTGGTGTGAATTGGCTGATTCATAAGGTAAATATAGAAAACGAAGAATCCTGTCAGGGTAAGCGATTCAGTGAACGACTGAGTTTTGCGAGTTTTGTGCGAGCGGGAACGACCTCTTTTTCAGGCGTGAGAGCGAGCACGATAAAACCGAAGCAAAACGAGGGTAGTGAACGTCTAGCGTCCCGACAGGATTCTTCGTTTTCATATTAAATTTAAGAAGCGAGCCATTACTCAATGTGGTATTTTGCCGCACTGAGTTCATTGAAGACTTTTTGTTTCAGGTCATATAAGTTATCGGACAGATCCACATATACGTTGGATGGATTTACGAAACGCATATTTTCATCCCATAGTGTAGCTTTTTCCTGTGTACAGATGGACTGGATTTCCATAACACTCGGAGAAGTGTATACACATTTTCCTTCTTCAAAGATCGGAACCAGAAGTTTCCGCATGGTGTAAGTGCCACCAACGATGCGGGTGCGTTTCCATGTCTCATTCGGATCAAAGAGTACCATGTCTTCATTTTCATCAAAGGTCTCATTTGCCAGGCAGATCAGATCTGCACGGATTTTTCCTGTTTCCTTATCATAAATACGATAAATCTCTTTGTTTCCCGGATTGGTAACTTTCTCCGTGTTTTCAGAAAGTTTGATCTTTGGTGTGAAGTGCCCATCTTCATTGCGGATGGCAGCAAGTTTGTATACACCACCGAAAGCCGGGCAGTCTCTGGAGGTGATCAGGCTTGTACCGACACCCCAGGAGGTGATTTTTGCACCCTGGATCTTCAGGGTCTCGATCAGATATTCGTCCAGATCGTTGGAAGCGGAGATGATGGCATCCGGGAATCCGGCAGTATCCAGCATTTGCCGTACTTTCTTGGACAGATAAGCCAGGTCTCCGCTGTCCATCCGGATACCATAATTGTGCAGTTTTACACCGGCATCTTTCATCTCCTGGAATACGCGGATGGCATTTGGAATACCGGATTTTAAAGTGTCATAGGTATCGACCAGCAGAATGCAGGCATTTGGATATAGCTCGGCATATGTTTTGAATGCGGTGTACTCGTCCGGAAAACTCATGATCCAGCTGTGGGCGTGTGTGCCTTTGACCGGAATGTTGAAAATCTGTCCTGCAAGTACGTTGGAAGTTCCGCAGCAGCCGCCGATGACAGCAGCGCGGGCACCGTAAATACCGGAATCCGGTCCCTGTGCACGGCGCAGGCCGAATTCCATGACGCCGTCGTTTTGTGCTGCATAGCAGACACGGGCTGCTTTTGTGGCGATGAGGCTCTGGTGGTTCAGAATATTTAAAATAGCGGTTTCTACCAGCTGTGCTTCCATGATCGGTGCGATAACTTTGATGAATGGCTCACGGGGGAACATCACGGTGCCTTCCGGAATTGCATAAATACTGCCGGAAAAACGGAACGTACTCAGATATTTTAAGAAATCTTCGTCAAACATATTCAGACTCTGCAGATAGCGGATATCGTCCGCAGAGAACTGAAGATTTTTGATGTAATCGATGACCTGTTCCAGACCACAGGCGATGGCATAGCCGCCACCACATGGATTTTCCCGGTAAAATGCATCAAATACAACCACATCATTGTTCCGGGCTTTGAAATAGCCCTGCATCATTGTTATTTCGTATAAATCAGTAAGTAATGTTAGATTTAATGATCTCATAGTATCAGTTTGACCGGCGGCCGGTCATTTCCTCCCTATCCTTATAATACTGGCAGACTGCGCTGTCAGTCATTTTTGCAAATGTCTTTTTTCCAGTATACACTTTTTTCAGAAAACTTCCAGTTATTTTTCAGCAAAATGATATCCGGCATTATCCCAAAAAGCATAACCAGACGGTAGGACAAATGATAACTAAAGTGTATGACAAGATGGGATTTATTCAGTGTACATGCATCAGGATAATAGATATACTTGATTTATCAAAAAGAAATGTCATTGAACAGTGGCGGGAAAAATAAGGACAAGTATTGCAAAACATGGAGGAATGTATTATGGGTAAATATGAAGAGAATCTTGAATTATTGAGAAAAGCGGTTCGCTGTGAGCCGGTGGACCGTGTACCGGTGGTTCCATGTGGAAACGCGTATTTTGCACGGGCACAGCATGTATTATTAAAAGATTATATCACGGATTTTGATAAAGCCTGCGATGCAAATCTGACGGAACTAAAGCGTATTGGAGCAGATGGTACACAGAATGTGATCTTTTCCCCGTATCTGCTGGGTACACAGTGGCTGTCTAAAGCAGCACTTCCGGGACAGGAATTGGGCGATGATGATATGTGGCAGATCAAAGAGTTTGAGAACATGCAGTTTGAGGATTATGAGAAGATCAAAGAGATGGGATGGGATGCATTCCAGAAACAGTTTATCGCAGAAAAATGTGACAATAACTGGGAAAACCTGAAACCGTTTTTTGAAGCAAATCCCCGCTGCTATCAGAAGTTTTATGAAGCAGGTATTCCATGTATCGTTGATTTCCTGATGATCACACCGTTTGAGTATTTCTGCGGCGGACGTTCCCTGGAAGCATTCTTTATGGATGATCTGATGGAAGAACCGGAGTTGATGCATGAAATTTTTGATATGGTATTGGAGCATAATCTGAAAGCTTACAAACAGCAGATAAAAGATACCCATGCCCTGGGCGTATGGATTGGAGGATGGAGAACCGGTCCGGATCTGGTTTCACCGAAGATGTTTGATGAATTCGTATGGCCGTCCTTTAAAGCTTACTATGACCTGTGTATTGAGATGAACGTCATTCCGACGTTCCATCTGGATTCCTGCTGGAATCTGGATCTGGATAAGTTTAAACGTCTGGAAGACAAGACCTATATCCTGGCACTGGATTCAAAAACAGATATTCGCAAAGCAAGAGAAGTACTTGGAAAAGATGTATGTATCCTCGGTGATGTTCCGTGTGAACTGATGACATTTGGTACACCGGAGGAGGTAAAAGAGTATGTGACAAAACTTCTGGAAGATATCGGACCTTGGGGTTGTATGATCGCAACCGGATGCGATATCCCGTCAGATGCAAAACCGGAAAATGTGCTTGCCATGAGTGAGGCTGCACATGATTTCCTGAAGACACATCCGCAGAAATAATGAAATAATCAAATAATCAAATCCTTACAAACCACCCCTTGGAAAGTTTATTTCCAGGGGGTGGTTTGACCACAACATCATCTTATAAAAGAATTCAAGTCGAACGCACGTGAGACTTGGTGCGTGATTCTGGTCAGCGAAAGCTGACATATTCTTCTCAGAATCACTGCACATCCTCGCGGAGCGTTTATCTCAGTCGGAGATTGAACTCCCACTGAGAAAGATTTGTTATTACTCACCACTTGCAGAAGTGGGAGTCTCAACTCAGACTGAGATGAATACATGAACGGCATGGAATCATAACCAAAACCGATGACAAAACCGATAGAATATATAAATATAACAAAAAATAAATATAAAATATATACAATATGTATAAAAAACAAGCGAGAAAGAGTGTTTTTGATAACCGTTGTGTATCAGTGTATGAATGCAGAAAGAATCATTACCAAACTGCATGGCAGAATGACTTTTACAAATTGGATTCCGGAGCAGGGAACACTTATAATGTGAGTGTAAAAACAGATAAGAAATTCCGGAAAAAAATCTGTGGAGTGTAGAGAAAATGTATAGCTCATGATTTGAGAGAAAGAAGGTAAGGTAGATTATGAATTGGGGAATACTGGCATTTGTTATTATTTATGAAGTTTTAACAGTTGTTGGCGTCGGTCTGGTCATTGCCCGGAAAAATAAACACAGTGTGGAGGAAGGAAACTTTGCACTTGCAGGAAAAGGGCTGCCGACTGCACAGGTCGGTGTCACACTTGCTTTGACCATGCTTGGTTCCGCACATATCTGGGGTACCTGTGAGAATGCTTATTCCATGGGTTCTATCGCAACCTGGTTTGGTATTGCATGTACGGTCATGATGATCGTGATCACACAGATCACCGGTCCATGGGTAAGAAAAATCGGAACAGATACCATGCCGGATCTGTTTGGTAAATTATATGGAAAGAAAATGCGTATCCTGTGTGCCTGTGTTATGGGACCGTTAGTATTCGGATGTCTGTGTCTGGAAACACAGTGTATCGCAGTTACATTCGTGGCATGTACCGGCTGGTCCTACACCGTAGGTGCAATCGTAGGCGGAGCGTTCGGTATCCTCTATGTACTGATCGCAGGTATGAAAGAAGTATCCTGGCTGAATATGATCAATGCGGTATTTATGTATGCAGCACTGATCATCGCACTGATCGCAATGTTTGTATACCTTCCGGGTAACGGATGGGAGGATGTGGCACAGAATATTACAGATTCCGGAAATGCATGGATGCTTGATATCTTTGGAAATAAAAACCTGATCATCGGATTCGCAATCCCGACGATTTTCTGTACATCCATGTTCCAGGGCGTATCCCAGATGGGATTACAGACCTGTATCGCTGCAAAAGATGTTAAATCCGTAAAGAAATCTATCTGGCTGGCAGGCCCGGTCAACGGTCTGTTCTGTATCATTCCGGCTCTGCTTGGTATGGCAGCACTGGCACTTGGATATTATAAACTGGCTGGTGACAGCGCGATGATGATGACACCGATGATGATGCTTGAAGTACTTCCGCATTGGGTAGTAGCACTGATCTGTGCATCCTTCCTTGGAGCACTGTTATCCACATTTGCGATGACATCCCTTTGCCCGGCAACTATTTTTGCATACGATCTGTATGGCGGATTATACAAACCGGAAGCAACAGAGAAAGAAAAAACGCTGGTGATGAGAATCATGATCGTCATCGTAGGTATTCTTGCAATCGTATTGTGCAACTTCCAGCCGGCCGTTGTAACAACGATCAACTGGATCTTTACCTGGGGCGTACCGCTTTTTGTAATGCTGGTTATTGGCTTATGCTGGAAACGCAATACTACAGCTGCAATGATCACTATGTTTGTATCATGGATCGCAAATATCGTATGGATAACCTGTGGACTGCAGGAGCGTCTGGGAATGGTAAATTTCCATCAGGTATATCTGTGCATGATTGTTTCAGTGATCCTTGGCCTTGTTCTGACAGCCGTGCTGCCTGGAACAAAACCTGGATATTTCCGCTTATCCAAAGAAGAAAAAGCGGCTTGCTAGGAAAAGGAGGAAAAGATAGATGGTAGCTCATATTGTTCTGGAAAGTGCACTTATGGTATTTGGAATCACAATTGCCGGTTATTTCATCGGCAAACTGTTTAAAGAGGCAGAAAGAGAAGATTAAAGGGGGAAATTGATATGCTGGCAATTACGATGACACAGGGTTGGATGATTGGAATCATCGCATTTATGGCAGTGTTTGGAATCTGTGCGGGTGTTTTTTCCGCACTTGGCAAAAAGAGAAAATAGACAGTACATACATCGTGTGATCTGGTGAAAAATCCCGTGTAATGTGCAGGAAGTCCTGTGGTACAAATAAGTACAGCAGGACTTCCTTTTATCGGCATGTTTTTTTTGCAAAAACAGGCGAAATATGGTAGTATGGATAAACAGGAGGGTCTTGCACTATGAACATGATTCAGATGAAATATTTTATTACGGCAGCAAAGTGTCTGAATTTTACGAAAGCGGCAGATAAACTGTTTATCACGCAGCCGGCACTGAGTCGTCAGATTGCTTCCATGGAAGCAGAACTGAATATGCAGCTGTTTATCCGAAATAACCGTTCTGTACGGCTGACACCGGCAGCAGTGGTGCTTCTGGAAGGATTTGAAAAGATTTATAATGAATATAATGTGACAGTAGCAAAGGCTCTGAATAGTTTCCAGGGATTGAGCGGTGAATTGAACATTGGCATTCTGGACGGTACTTATGTGGGAGACCTGTTCCCGGGTGTATTAAAACATTTTACAAATTGTTATCCAAATGTGAAGATTAATTTACAGAATTATAGTTTTAATGCATTGGTAGAGAATCTATACAGCAGTAAGCTTGATTTGATCATTACATTGAGATTCGATGTGGAACATCGGGAAAAAATGAAGTATCGTGTGATAGAAGAGACCAGGGATCATGTGGTGGTACATAAGGATCACCGGTTGGCCAATGCATCTTATGTAAAGCTTTCTGATTTCAAAGATGATACTTTTATTATGGTGTCTCCGGAAGATTCGGAAGAATCTCCAAAACTGATCATTGATGCCTGCAAAATGAGTGGATTCAATCCTCAGGTAAAGTTTGCAAGCTCTGTGCAGGAAGAGATGCTCTGGGTGCAGGCCGGTGTGGGCGTATGTATTCTGGATTCACGGAATCTGCTGTCTAATAACGATACGGTACGGTTTTTGAATACGGATATCATCAGTGATCCAAGCCTTGTTATGGCATGGAATATTGATAATTACAATCCGATGAGGGAAATATTTGTAGACAATTTCTTCTGCGATGATAAGAAGTAACAGTAGATATAAATGATATATGAATCAGAGATGACGGAAATATTGTTACATTTCCGGATAGAAGAGTCAGGCTCAAATGCCTGACTTTTTGGGGATTTTAGTAAGTATCAGGGAAAATTCGATAATACAGACGGTGAGAAGACACTGCTGAAAAAATGATCAGAGGGGGGAAGCTATTATGGATTTACAGACATTGATCAAGGATGCAAAAGAACGTTTTGGATTTGAAGAAGCCGGTGCGCTGAATGTGGAGGCACTGGAGTTTTTGCCGGAAGTACGGCAGATGTGTGCGGCAGACCGCTGCCGTTCTTTTAACAGAAACTGGTCCTGCCCGCCGGGATGCGGCACGCTGGAAGAGATTGCTGAGCGGGTGAAACCGTATACCAGAGGTATCCTGGTGCAGTCGATAGGACAGCTGGAGGATGAGTTTGATGTGGAGACGATGATGGAGACAGAGCATACTCAGAAGGCACGGTTTGCACAGCTGGTGGAATATGTGCGTTCTAAGGAGCCGGACTGTATTCCGATGGCAGCAGGAACCTGTCAGGTATGCGAAAAATGCACCTATCCGGATGCACCATGCAGATTTCCGGAGAAATCCATTCCATCGATGGAAGCGTATGGATTGTTTGTGAGCAAAGTCTGCATCCAGTCTGGCATGAAGTATAATTATGGAAAAAATACCATCGCGTACAGCAGCTGTATTTTGCTGAAATAGATTTCTGTACAAACGGATGAGTGAAGGAACAGGTAACAGTAATGAAGGTAAAAATCAGAATTGGAAATGAAGTGAAAGAGTATACAGGAGCGTGGGAAGATCATACGCTCCTGGAAGTGTTTCAGGAGCTTGGCATCACGCAGGTACATGCCCCCTGTGGTGGAAACGGTACCTGTAAAAAATGTCTGGTGACAGTGGAGGGACTTGGTGAAGTCCTGTCATGCCAGACGCAATGTAAAGATGACATGTGTGTGACCGTTGCAGAAGAGCAGAAGTCAGCCATTGCTGAAAATGGAAACTGCTATCTGTATCCGGCAGATGCGGGTGAAGGGCTGTTGGCGGCCTGTGATATCGGAACGACCACTGTGGTATGTCATCTGCTGGATGGAGCAACCGGAGTGCGTCTCTGTACGGTCAGTGCACCGAACGCACAGCGCAGTTTTGGCGCAGATGTCATCTCCAGGATCCAGGCATCCGTGGACAGCGGTCTGGAAAAATTGCAGAGTGCCATTGTGGATCAGATCAATGGTATGCTGGTGCAATTAAAACAGAAAGCTGGCAGAACAGAAGATATCCGTCGGCTGGCGGTTGCCGGCAACACGGTCATGAGCCATCTGTTCTGCGGATTGTCTCCGGAGAGTATCGGTGTGGCACCTTTTACGCCTTTGTCTCTGTTTGGGGAAAGTTATGACGCAAAACAGATTGGTATCGAAGGTTGTGAGACTGTGTATGTCGTGCCGTCCATTGCCGGCTATGTGGGCGGCGATATTGTAGCGGATCTGGCAGCGGTACAGATGCACTCTTCTGTGCTGGCAGAAGATGGTGAGAAAGAGACACTGCTGCTGGATATTGGTACTAACGGAGAGATGGTGCTTGGAAAATCCGGTTCGTATGTGTGCTGTGCGACAGCGGCAGGACCGGCTTTTGAAGGAGCGGAGATCGCCATGGGAATGCCGGCAGCTTCCGGAGCTATCTCAAAAGTCTGGCTGGAAGATGGAAAAATCTGTTGCTCCACGATCAACGATGCACCGGCAGTGGGAATCTGCGGTTCCGGGTTGATCGACGCACTGGCGGTATTTTTGGAAACAGAGCTGTTGGATGAGACCGGTCTGATCGCGGACGAGGATGAGGTGGAGGAAGCATATGCCGGTTACCTGGGAGAAGATGAGGACGGTACCTGTGTTTATCTGACGGATACTGTAAAAGTGACCCAGGCAGATGTGCGGAAGCTTCAGCTTGCCAAGGCATCGATCGCGGCTGGTATCCGGATTCTGTTATTCGAGCGGAATATTTCGGTGACCGATGTGGAGCAGGTGATCCTTGCCGGCGGTTTTGGAAGTTTTCTGAACAAAAAGAGTGCGGCAGCGATCGGGCTGATTCCGGAGGAACTGGAGCCGGTGACGATCTCTGTAGGAAATGCGGCCGGTGAGGGCGCAGTGTCTGCGGCAGTGTCAGAGGCAGCCAGACAGGAACTGGGCCGTCTGCAGCAGGAGATGCGCTATGTGGAACTGTCCACACACAAAAAGTTCAGCGATGCTTATATGGAAGAAATGTTTTTCGAATAAAAAACTGAGAAAGAAAGGAAATAAGGAACATGAGAGGAATTTTATACGGGGTAGGAGTAGGTCCGGGAGATCCGGAATTGATGACTTTGAAGGCGGTTCGTATGATCCGCGAGAACGAGGTGATTGCAGTACCGGGGGCAGAGGCAAAGGAAACTGTTGCGTACCAGATCGCGGTACAGGCGGTGCCGGAACTGGCAGACAAAGAATTGCTTTCTATCTATATGCCAATGACACACGATGCAAAGGAACTGGAGGAAAATCACAGAAAGGGAGCAAAAGCACTGGAAGAAGTACTGGATCAGGGAAAAGATATCGTGTTTCTGACCCTCGGAGATCCGACCATCTATTCCACATTTTCCTATTTGCAGAAACGTGTGGAAGATGATGGTTATGAGACTGCGCTGGTAAGTGGTATCACTTCTTTCTGTGCAGCAGCGGCCAGAACAAACCAGCCACTGGTTGAGTGGAATCAGACTCTGCATATCGTACCTGCTGTTCACCGTCTGGGTGATACTCCGGATGCCGAAGGTAATTATGTATTTATGAAATCCGGAAAGAAGATGAAACAGGTAAAAGAGATTTTGCGGGAGACCGGAAAGCAGGTGTCCATGGTGGAAAACTGTGGAATGGAGACGGAACATGTATACCGCAGTGTGGACGAAATCCCGGATGATGCCGGATACTATTCCCTGATCATTGCGAAAGAGATGGAATCCGGAAAATGATAGAACTGTCAGATCTTACGAAAAAGTTTGATACGTTTACTGCGGTGGATCATCTGAACCTGCGGATCGAAACCGGTGAATTTTTTGGCCTGTTGGGGCCAAACGGAGCCGGAAAGACTACAACAATCAGTCTGATGTCCACCCTGCTTCTGCCTACGGAGGGCGAGATCCGGGTGGACGGGGAAGTGCTTTCACGGAAAAATCCCGGACTGAAACGAAAAATCAGTGTGATTACCCAGGAGTATTCCATGCGTCAGGACATGACGATGGATGAGGTGATGGAATATCAGGGACGGCTGTACTTTATGCCCCGGAAAAAAATCCGGGAAAAGACAGAAGAACTGCTGGAATTTTGTGGTCTGATCGATTTCCGCAGAAGGACAGTGCGAAAACTTTCCGGTGGTATGAAACGAAAACTGATGGTCTGCCGGGCTTTGTTGACAGAGCCGGAGATCCTGCTGCTGGATGAGCCAACCGCTGGTATGGATGCTCTTTCCAGACGGCAGATGTGGAATCTGCTGCGCCAGCTCAATGACCACAATCTTACGATCCTTCTTACGACCCATTATATGGAAGAGGCGGAGAGTCTTTGCCAGAGGGTAGCATTTATGGATCGTGGAAGATTGGAAGAAGTCAGTGAACCAAAGAAGATGGTGGAACAGCTGGGACATTTTGCAGTGGATGAGATGACATCAGATGGACTGAAAAGTCATTATTTTAAAAACAGAGAAGATGCTATTGCTCATTTGAGCAGACTGACCGGTCAGACTGCTTTGCGCAATACCACATTGGAAGATGTCTTTGTGGCACGGGCAGAGCAGAAAGAGAGGCAGCGGTAGTCAATGGGAATTATAACAGTATTATGGGAAAAATGGACGGAGTTCCGCAGAGATTTTTACAAGATCACTCTGGCGGCAATGATTGCACCGCTGATGTATCTGATCGTGTTTGGAATGGGAATCCAGATGGTGTCCCACGGGGAGCCATATCTGAATTTCCTGATTCCGGGTGTGGTGTCACTGACAACGATGACGGGCAGTTTTAATGCCATTGCACAGAATCTGAATGTACAGCGTCTGTATGAGAAGGCTTTTGATCAGGTAATGATCTCACCGACACCGCTCTGGCAGTTTATTGTAGGCCAGGTGATTGCCGGAAGTCTCCGGGGACTGTATGCGGGATGTGTGATCATGCTTCTGGTCCTGCCGATTCATACCGGAGTAATATTCAACGGATTTTCCTTTCTGATCATGTTTTTGAACGGGGCAGTATTTTCAACGATTGCCGTGGTAGTTTCCTTTATTGCGAAAAATCATACGGATGTGCCGCGGTTTTCCAATTATGTCATTATGCCGATGTCTTATCTGTGTAATACATTTTTTGCTATGGATAATATGCCGGAAGGCATCCGTCAGGTCATCGGTGCATTACCGTTGTCACAGACAAGTGCTATGATCCGGAGCATTGCAAAAGGAGAAGCCATCAATCCGATTGGAATTCTGATCCTTGCAATTTATCTGGCGGTATTTCTGACACTTTCCTTTTGGTTTATTTACAAGCGGAAGAATTTGTAAAAATCGTCTTTATGAACGAAGGTCGCAAAGCGACTGCGTTCATGAGCAAGCAGCAAAAGCGGATTGCGAACGTCCGCTTTACAACAGAAATATCGGAACAACAATACAGGGAAAGGAAGCTGAATATGGAAAAACAGACGGGATTCAGAGGAAAAGGAAGAGAACAGAAGACGGGAGCGACCGGAATCTGGCTCCGGATCCTGATGGGAGTCTGCTGCTGTCTGCTGTTTGGTGGCTGTCTGTGCCGGACAGCCCAGGCAGAGCCATTGTCCGTGGACAAAGAAGATGGGGAATATGCTATTGATGTGTCCATGACCGGAGGAAGCGGAAAGGCAACGGTGGTATCGCCGACCGTTTTTTTGGTGAAAGATGGCAAAGCATATGCAAAACTGCAGTGGAGCAGCTCTAATTATGATTATATGATCGTGGATGGTGAGAAAATTTTAAATGAGAATACCAATGAGAACGGGTATTCCACCTTTACGATTCCGGTGACGGCATTTGACAGTGAGATGTCTGTCATTGCAGATACTACCGCTATGGGAACACCTCATGAGATTGCTTATGCACTAACCTTTTATGCGGATTCGATTGAAAGTAAGGGAGCACTTCCACAGGAAGCGGCAAAACGTGTACTGGTGGTGGCTGCCATTATCATTGTAGGCGGTGGAATTCTGAATCATTTTGTGGCAAAACGCAGAAACCGGGATTATACCCCGCACAAAAAGGCGGGAAAATAAATAACGTTATATATTGTGAATAGAAACGTCATTTTACCAAAATTGAAGAATTTAGAAAGATATGAGGAGCAGCTATGGAATTGAATGCAATGAAAGAACGGGAAGCAATCTGTGATGTCTGCCATAAAATGTGGCAGCGTGGGATCGTGGCAGCAAATGATGGAAATGTTTCCGTAAAATTAGAGGATGGTACATTCTTGTGTACTCCATCCGGTGTCAGCAAAGCAGCCATGACACCGGAGATCCTGGTGCATCTTGCTGCGGACGGAAGTGTGATCTCTGCGGCAGAAGGCTACAAACCTTCTTCCGAAATGAAGATGCATTTCCGGTGTTATGCAGAACGTGATGATGTAAAGGCAGTGGTACATGCACATCCGCCGATCGCAACAAGCTATGCGTCCATGGGGCGTGCACTGGATGGGTATCAGGCCATGGAATTTATCGTAAATCTCGGTGCAGTTCCGATCGCTCCGTATGCACAGCCATCCACAGATGAAGTGCCGGATTCCATCGCACCGTTTCTTCAGGATCATGATGCCATTTTACTGGCACATCACGGAGCACTGACGGTGGGAGACAGTCTGACCAGAGCTTACTTCAGGATGGAATCGCTGGAGATGTTTGCAAAAACTTCGCTGTATATCCATCTGCTGGGGGGTGCACCGGACATGCCGCAGGATAAGATTGATGCGCTGATCGATCTGCGTAACAATGGATACAAGATTCCGGGCAGACATCCGGGATATGTCAAATATAATGAACCGGAAGGTGACAATCAGTAATGAACAGCAGACAGTTGGAATATTTTCTTGCCGTTGCCCATGAACTGAATTTTACAAAAGCAGCGGAATCCATGTATGTTTCTCAGACGGCGGTAACCCAGCAGATCAAGGCACTGGAAGAACAGCTGGGAGTCAGCCTGTTTGAGCGGACAAAGAAAAAAGTTGTTCTGACTCCGGCGGGAAAAGTATTTCTGCAGGAGGCATCTTCAATACTGAACCGAATCGATACGGCGGTTGAGCGTACCAGGGAGGCATCCAGCGGAGTGATCGGATCACTGGAGATCGGATTTTCCGTGGGCATCGGCAATACGGGACTGGCGGAAAAAATTCAGGCGTTTAATGAGAAATATCCGAATATTGCCATGAAGTTTACGAACCAGAGTCCCTCCATGCTGTTAAAAATGTTGAAAAACGGAGATCTGGACCTGGTGCTGATGCCGATGTTTGAAGAGCGGTATTATCAGAATGTGGAAGTGCGCAGACTTAGCACGGAACGGATGTCAGCCGTATTTCCACGGACACATGTCCTGGCACAGAAGCCGTATGTGACGAGAGCAGATCTCAAGGACGAAAACCTGATCCTTGCCTGCACACCGGAAAGTGAGATCGGTGAGGACAAGCGGATCATTGAAACATTCTGGAAGCGGGGGTATCATCCGAATGTGGTGGCAAAGATCGAGGATGTGGAGACGATTCTTCTGATGCTGTCAGCAAATATGGGGGTGACGATTCTGCCATCCTATCTGTCGATTCCATTGCAGTCAAGAGGGCGGCTTGTGTCAGTGCCATTTGGCGGACCGGAGGATACCATTGATATTATTGCAGCATGGATGCCGCAGACAGAGAATCCGTCCCTGGAAAAAATCCTGCCGTTTCTGGAGGAAAATCAATAGAAGAGAAAAAGTCAAAGAGAGAGGAACTGGGTGCGGGCAAAATGGAAACCGGATTGGAAGATTATTTTATTATCAAAGATCAGAAAAAAATGCGCTTTGGGTATACCACAGGCAGCTGTGCGGCAGCAGCGGCAAAGGCAGCGGCCAGTATGCTGTTTGAGCGGAAAGAACTTCCGGTTGTAGAACTGCTGCCCCCCAAAGGAATCCGTCTCTGGCTGGAAGTGCTGGACATTAGCCGGAAAAAGGATTGTGTGTCCTGTGCGATCAAAAAGGACGGCGGCGATGATCCGGATGTGACCAGCGGATTGCTGGTATATGCAACCGTGCGGTTGTGCAGCAGGGGAGAGGCCAGGGCACAGCAGCAGGTATTTTTACATACAAAACAGATGCAGGGAGATTGCCGGCAGACAGAATTGCTGCAGCAGGAAAAACCGGAAACTGCAGTGGTGGGAATTACAGCCGGAGAAGGGGTTGGAAAAATCACACTGCCGGGTCTGGAACAGCCGGTGGGAGCCCCTGCCATTAATAAAGTGCCCCGGCGTATGATCACGGAAGCCGTGCAGGAAATCTGTGAAAAACATGGTTATTGTGGCGGAATCGAAGTGTGTATCCGGGTACCGGAAGGGGCGCAGACAGCACAGAAAACCTTTAATCCGAGACTCGGCATACAGGGTGGTATCTCAATCCTCGGAACCAGCGGCATCGTGGAACCTATGAGTGAAAAAGCACTGATCTCCAGTATTGAAGTGGAGATGAAGCAGAAAGCTTCCGGCGGAAAACAATATCTGCTGGTGGCACCGGGCAATTACGGACTGCAGTATCTGTCCGGCCATTTTCCCTTTGCGGCTGATGAAGCGGTAAAATGCAGTAATTATGTAGGACAGACCATTGATTTTGCTGTAAATATGGGACTGAAAGGCATTTTATTCGTGGCGCATATCGGAAAATTTATCAAAGTAGCCGGTGGCATCATGAACACCCATTCCAGAGATGCAGATGCAAGGATGGAGATTCTTGCAGCAAATGCCCTGCGGGCAGGAGCGGATGTCCGGACAGCGAAGCAGATACTGGATGCAGTCACAACGGATGAAGGACTTGCTGTTTTAAAACAGACCCCATACTGGACGGATACCATGCAGCTTGTGGCACAGCAGGTGGAATATTATCTGAACCACCGGGCACAGGGGCAGCTGATCATCGGTGCCGTGCTGTATTCCAATGCGATGGGTGAGCTTGGGCGGACAACGCAGGCTGAGCGATTGTTGGAAAATCTGATAAAAGAACGAAAGACGCAGTTATAATACAGAAAAGATAAGAGATAAAAATCAGGAGGAGGATCATAAAGATGGTTTATTTTGTAGGAGCAGGAAGCGGTGCACCGGATCTGATCACCGTCAGAGGAAAAAATCTGCTGGAGCAGGCAGATGTGATTATTTATGCGGGATCTTTGGTTAATCCGGAACTGCTGTCCTATAAAAAAGAAGGATGTGAAGTGTATAACAGTGCGACGATGACACTGGAGGAAGTGCTGGAAGTGATGGAGCAGGCTCATGCAGAGCAGAAAATGATTGTTCGTCTGCATACAGGTGATCCATGTATTTATGGCGCGATCCGTGAACAGATGGATCGACTGGATGAGAAGAACATTCCATATGAGAGCTGCCCGGGTGTCAGCGCATTTTGCGGAGCTGCAGCAGCCCTGAATCTGGAATATACGCTTCCAAATGTGTCACAGAGCGTGGTCATTACCCGTATGGAAGGACGGACACCGGTGCCGGAGCGGGAACGTATTGCTTCTTTTGCAGCGCATCATGCAACGATGGTTGTGTTCCTCAGTACCGGCTTACTGGAGGAACTTTCAAAGGAACTGATTGCCGGAGGGTACACAGCGGATACACCGGCAGCCATTGTATATAAGGCGACCTGGCCGGAGGAAGAAAAATATATCTGTACCGTCGGAACGCTGGCACAGACCGCAAAGGAACACAATATCACAAAGACAGCTCTGATGATCATCGGTGATGCAGTGACACATACGAATTATGACAGATCCGAGCTGTATCATCCGGAATTTACTACAGAATTCAGAAAAGCGAAACAGTGATGGACAGAGTCAGGATCGTATCCTTTACGGAAAATGGATATCAGCTTTTCTGCCGGATACGGAAGGTGATCGGTGACCGCGCGGCAGTGACAGGATACAGTGGAAGATCACAGGTGGCAGAGACACATCCGGATATCTATCCGGTGACAGAGGGACTGCAGGCCTGGTGTGAGACAGTATTTGAACAGTCGGAGGTGCTGATCTTTATCGGAGCATGCGGGATAGCCGTGCGAACCATAGCACCCTTTCTGGACAGCAAATATACAGATCCGGCGGTGCTTGTGGCAGATGAACAGGGCGGACATGTGATCTCGCTTTTGTCGGGACATCTGGGAGGCGCGAATGCCTGGACACAGTTTCTGGCAGAGGGATTGCAGGCAGATCCGGTGATCACCACAGCGTCTGATGTCAATGGACGTCTTGCAGTGGATGTATGGGCTGTCAGACATGGACTTCAGATCACGGACCGGACGCTGGCAAAATATGCAGCGGCTGTGTTTGTGACCGGAGAGCCGCTTCCTTTTTATGCAGAGCCCGGATATGTGGATATTGCTGCGTTGCCGGAGGAATTTCACAGGTTTGAGGCAAAAGAAGCATTTTGGAATGCGGCAGAGCGAAGAAAACAGGAGCAGATCGCAGGTATTGTGGTGTCTGTGCACAGTGGATGGCAGACCAATGTACTCCGGCTGGTTCCGCAGCGGGTAGTTCTCGGCATCGGCTGCCGCAGGGACAAGGATCCGGCAGAACTTGCGCAGCAGGTGGACCGGGTATTGGCACAGTATCAGATTGCACCGGAGAGTATCTGCAAAATTGCATCGATTGATCTGAAGATGCATGAGAGGGCAATCTGTCAGCTGGCAGAAACATGGAAAGTTCCGTTTGTGACATTTTCTGCGGAAACACTTTTACAGATGCCCGGAGCGTATGCGTTGTCTGATTTTGTAAAACAGACAACCGGTGTCGGAAATGTCTGTGAACGTGCGGCAGTGGCTGCGCTGGAAGAACAGGAAAGAAAGAATCCGAAATGGATTTGCAGAAAGCAGGCAGGAAACGGTGTGACAGTTGCATTGTTGGAGACATAAGGAATACAAAAAGATATGGAGGAATACAGAGCGTGAAAAAAATATATGTAGTTGGAATTGGACCGGGGGAATATGAACAGATGACGATCCGTGCGGTAAAAGCACTGGAATCCTGTGATGTCATTATCGGATATACCGTTTATGTAGATCTGGTACGGGAGCATTTTGCAGGAAAAGAGTTCCTGACGACACCGATGAAACAGGAAGTAGAGCGTTGCCGTATGGCTTTTGAAAAGGCAGAAGAAGGAAAGACAACGGCTATGATCTGCAGCGGAGATGCCGGAGTCTATGGTATGAGCGGGCTGATGCTTGAAATCGGCCAGGAGTATCCGGATGTGGAAGTGGAGTGTATACCGGGAGTGACCGCAGCTATCGGCGGAGCGGCAGTTCTTGGAGCACCGCTGATCCATGATTTTGCACTGATCAGCCTGAGTGATCTGCTGACACCTTGGGAGAAAATTGAAAAACGTCTGCTGGCAGCGGCAGCAGCGGATTTTGTAATCTGCCTGTATAATCCTTCCAGTAAAAAGCGTCATGATTATCTGCAGAAAGCCTGTGATCTGATTTTACAGTACCAGCCGGAGACGCTGGTGTGCGCAACGGTCAGCCAGATCGGCAGAGACGGGGAAGAGAAGCATATTTATACGTTAAAAGAATTGCGGGATCTGCAGGTGGATATGTTTACTACAGTATTTATCGGAAATTCCCAGACCAGAGAGATCAACGGCTGTATGGTGACTCCGCGGGGATACCGGGTATGAAAAAAGCGATAAGCTATCTGGTGTTTGCCGGAACCAGTGAGGGGCGGCAGCTGGCAGAGTTTTTTCAGGAAAATCAGATTCCGGCATTGTTTTGCGTGGCGACGGCATATGGAGAAGAACTGCTGGAGCAGACAGAGGAGATCCGGGTCCATACCGGCAGGATGGATGAAATACAGATGCAGGCCTGTATCCTGGAACTGATGAAAACGGGGCTGCAGGCGGTGATCGATGCGACACATCCCCATGCAGTGGATGTGACGGAAAATCTGAAGCGGGCGTGTGAAGCAGCCGGGGCACGCTATATCCGGCTGCTGCGTAAACCGCTGGACTTGTCAGCATATGATCACATCGTAACCGTAAAATCCTGTCAGGAAGCGGCGGATTGGCTGGAGGCACAACAGGGAAATATCTTTCTGACCACAGGGTTGAAGGAACTGCCGGAGATTGCGGCACAGATCACAGATAAGAAGCGTCTGTATGCAAGAGTGCTTCCGCAGGAAGAGGCATTTGCAGTGGCAGAGGGCATCGGATTGCAGAAAAAACAGCTGATCTGCATGCAGGGACCGTTTTCGAGGGAATTGAATGCGGCGATGCTGCGGGAGACAAAAGCAGATTTTCTGGTAACGAAGGAATCCGGGGCAGCCGGCGGGTTTGCAGATAAAGTGCAGGCAGCCGGAGATGTGAAAGCCACCTGCGTGGTGATCATCCGTCCGATGCAGGAAAGCGGATATTCGCTGGAGGAAGTGGAAACTATGGTTTTGCAGGAATATCACCAAAAACAGAAAGAACCGGATCAGCGGGAAAGAATACAGTGCGTATCCGTGGAACAGGGAAGGACGATCGGAATGAAACAGGAGATCACATTGCTTGGCATCGGAATGGGTGCACCGGAAAGTATGACACTGGAAGGATTTTGCGCCTGCCGGGAAGCAGATTGTATTATTGGCGCAAAGCGTATGCTGGAAGCTGTGAAAAACAGTCTGGCGCACTGGTCTGTGTCGAAAAATTGTCCGGAACTCCAAAAGGAAAATAGAACAGATATCGCCGGTATGGCAGCAAACGGTGCTTGTGATGGAAAAACGATGGTTTCCATGTATGAGAGCAAGCAGATCGCGGACTATATCCGGAACCATCCGACATACAGCCGTATTGTGATCGCGCTGTCCGGAGATGTGGGATTTTACAGCGGAGCAAAGAAATTGAAGGAAGCATTGGCGGATTATCCGCTGCGCTTTATCTGCGGAATTTCCAGCGGTGTTTATTTTGCTTCAAAGCTGCAGACTTCCTGGGATGATATGCTGCTGACCAGTATGCACGGGCGCAGTCTGAATCTTTTAGATGCACTGAAGAAAAGCGGTAAGGTATTTACCCTTGCTTCCGATGCAAAGAGTATCCGGGAACTTGCAGATTTTCTGCTGGAGTATGGACGGACAGATCTTATTATGTCAGTAGGGACAAATCTGAGTTATCCGGAGGAATCCATTACGACCGGTGTTCCGGCAGATTTTTCCACATATTCTGTGGAGGGCGTCAGTGTGGTGCTCTTACAACAGAAAAATCACACGGAGCCGGTAGTCACTCATGGGATTCCGGATGCAGCGTTTATTCGAGCAAAAGTGCCAATGACAAAGGAGGAAGTACGCAGCATTTCTCTGTCGAAACTGCAGCTTCAGGCGGATTCTGTTGTGTATGATGTGGGAGCCGGAACCGGATCGATCTCCATCGAGGCTGCCTGCATGGCAGACCGTGGGATTGTATATGCCATCGAACAGAAGGAAGAGGCTGTGGCACTGATCCGGGAAAACAGCAGAAAGTTCGGGGTATCCAATCTGCAGGTCATTCACGGAAAAGCACCGGATGCCTTTGTGGATCTTGAGACGCCAACCCATGCATTTTTAGGCGGAACCGGTGGAAACATGCGGGAGATCATTGGCTGGCTGCGGGAACGAAATCCGCAGATCCGGATTGTGATCAACTGTATCGCACTGGAAACACTGGCGGAAATCACTGCTTTACTGCAGGAGTGGGAGATTTGTGATGTGGATATCGCTTCTGTGAATATCGGAAAGGCAAAACAATTGGGAGCTTATCATCTGATGATGGGACAAAATCCTGTATATGTGATTTCTTTTGGCGGAAAAGTGTGATCCTGATGTCAGAAAAAAGTGCATGGTGTTTTATAAATGTTAGGAAAAACAGGAATGAGAAATGGGGGAATATGCAGTATGAATGAAAAAGGGGGAGCAGGTGTAAAGATTCCGCGGTTTATGCTGGCGGCACCAAACAGCGGCAGCGGCAAGACGCTGATCACCTGTGGTCTGCTGCAGGCATTGAAAAACAGAGGTCTGCAGCCGGCTTCATTCAAGTGCGGACCGGATTACATCGATCCGTTGTTTCATACCAAAGTTCTGGGTGTGCCATCCCGGAATCTGGACACATATTTTACCGGGCGTGATCTGACCTGTGCATTGTTTGGTACGCATGCACAGAATGCAGATCTGGCAGTAATGGAAGGCGTTATGGGATTTTATGACGGGGTTGCAGGTGTGACTTGCGTGGCCTCTTCCTGGGAACTGGCAGATGTGACAGATACACCGGTGATTCTTGTGATCAATATGCGGGGGATGAGTCTGTCTGTAGCGGCTCTGATCCGGGGATTTCAGCAGATGAAGCCGGAATCTCATATCCGGGGCGTCATTCTGAATCAGACATCGGAATTTATGTGCCGGCAGCTACGCCCTGTGATTGAGAATCTTTGTCAGATCCCAGTGCTTGGATATGTGCCGAAGGTGACGGATTGCGTGATTGAGAGCCGGCATCTGGGCCTGGTGACACCGGATGAACTGACGGATCTGCAGGAGCGGATTGAGAAACTGGCAGAGATTCTGGAGCAGACACTGGATCTGGATGCCATTCTCAGGCTGGCAGAAGATGCACCGGCGCTTTCCTGGGAGCCGTTGCAACAGTTTTTACCGGAGGCCTATACTACGAAGTCTACTTTAGAAAACAATGAGATACCGCCAATTTGTATCGGTGTCGCCCGGGACGAAGCTTTTTGCTTTTACTATGAGGATAATCTGGATCTGCTGCGGCAGCTGGGAGCGGAAATCCTGTATTTTTCTCCGCTGCATGACAGAAAACTTCCGGAAAAGTTACAGGGACTGTTGATCGGAGGCGGATATCCGGAACTATATGCACAGGCTCTCAGTGAGAATACCGGAATGCTGCAGGATATACGGAAGCAGATTGCCGGAGGACTGCCGTATCTGGCAGAGTGTGGCGGCTTTATGTATCTGCATGAGAGCATGGAGGATATGGAGCAAAAGCACTGGCCAATGGCAGGGATTTTGAGAGGAAAAGCTTTTTATACCGGAAAGCTGGGACGATTTGGCTATGTGGAATTGACGGCTGGACAGGATCAGATGCTTGGCAGAGCGGGAGACCGTATCAGAGCCCATGAATTTCATTATTTTGACAGTTCGGATAATGGAAACGCATTTCATGCGGCAAAACCGATGCGTAGCCGTGGATGGGACTGTATGCAGGCAGGAAGCAGCTATGCGGCGGGATTTCCACATCTGTATTATTATTCCAACCCGGAGTTTGCACTAAATTTTGTAGATACATGCAGGAGGTATAAAGGATGACACTGGAAGAGACGATACGGAAGATCCGTCCGGTGGATGTAGCTGCCATGGCGGCTGCAAAGCAGCACTGGGACGGACTTGGAAAACCATTAGGAAGTCTGGGGCGGCTGGAGAAAGCATTGATCCAGATTGCGGGAATCCAGCGCACCGGAGATGTGCATATTGATCGGAAAGCACTGGTCATCATGTGTGCGGATAATGGTGTGGTACAGGAAGGCGTGACCCAGTGCGGGCAGGAAGTAACGGCGACGGTTGCGGAGAACTTCCTGGATGAAAAATCCTGCGTAGCGATCATGTGCAGACGGGCCGGAACAAAGATCTGTCCGGTGGATATCGGCATGGCAGTGGACACCCCACGGGTGGAAAAACGAAAAATCGCTTATGGAACGAAAAATATGGCGAAAGAGCCTGCCATGACAAGGGAACAGGCTATTGCAGCCATTGAAGTTGGTATTGCAAAAGCAGAAGAACTCCATGCGCAAGGGTATGAAATACTGGCAACCGGAGAGATGGGAATCGGCAACACGACTACCAGCAGTGCCATGACAGCAGTATATCTGGGACTGGATGTGGAGACCGTCACCGGTCGTGGTGCCGGGCTTTCCAGCCACGGATTGCAGCGGAAAATATATGCGATAAAACAGGCCATTGCAGTGAATCAGCCGGATCCGGAGGATCCACTAGATGTGCTGGCAAAAGTCGGCGGACTGGATATTGCCGGAATGTGCGGTCTGTTTCTTGGCGGTGCTGCACAGCAGATGCCGGTGGTAATGGATGGATTTATTTCCCAGGTGGCGGCTCTGACAGCGGTGAGACTGGTACCGGAATGTGCGGATTATATTCTGGCATCCCATGTTTCAGAGGAGCCGGGCGCAAATATTTTACTGAAGGCATTAGAGAAAGATGCATTTCTCACCTGCGGGATGAGACTCGGAGAGGGAAGCGGTGCAGTGGCATTGTTCCCGATCCTTGATTTTGCATCAGATATTTATCACAAAATGAGTACCTTTGTACAGGCGGATATTGTTGAATATCAGCCGCTGGATTAAGAAAGCGATAAAACAGGAATGATAGTATTGGTAATAGGGGGAAGCGGCAGTGGAAAATCCGAATTTGCAGAAAATATCTGCATGGAACTGCCGGCGGAAGAAAAGCGTTACATTGCAACGATGCAGGCTTTTGACGAGGAAAGCCGGGCAAGAATTGCGAAACACCGGAAGGCCAGAAGCGGGAAGGGGTTTGAAACCATTGAGCAGGGGACACATCTGGAAACCGTTTGTCTGCCCGGGGGGTGCACGGCATTGTTGGAATGTATGTCCAATCTGGTAGCAAATGAGGTGTTTGCACCGGAGGGCAGAGGTGCAGACTGCAGTGAAGTATTAAAATGCGGGCTGCATCATCTGGCCGGGACTGCCGCACATCTGGTCATTGTCACCAACGATATTTTTTCGGATGGTGTGACGTATGATCCGGAAACAGAGCAGTATAGGAAAATCCTTGGGGAAGTGAACCGGGAAGCTGCGGCTATGGCAGATTATGTTTATGAAGTGGTGTGCGGTATTCCCATTTGTGTCAAAGGCGAGAAAAGGGACGTTACGGACAAAAATGACAAAAATAACAGATCAACAGATACATAAAGGAGTGTTGGCAGATGAAGGTTCTGGAGAGTATTGTTGTGGCATTTTCCATGTATTCGAAAATACCGATGCCACACATTGAATGGAACAAAGAAAATATGAAAAATGTGCTCTGCTTTTTTCCATGGGTCGGAGCAGTAGCAGGGGTTCTGGTCTGGTTGTGGTTCCGGGTCAGTGATCAGCTTGGATTCGGTGTGATGCTGAGGGCGTCGGTGGCAGTTTTGATCCCGGTGCTTGTGACCGGAGGCATCCACCTGGATGGATTGCTGGATACGGCAGATGCGTTAAGTTCCTGGCAGACCCGGGAGCGCAGGCTGGAGATCCTGAAGGATTCTCACGCGGGAGCATTTGCCATCATTGTGTGCTGTGGCTATTTCCTGGCGGCTTTCGGAATCTGGACGGAGGCCGGGGCGGAAGATATCGGGGTCCTGGCAGTGGGATTTATTCTGAGCCGTGCCCTGAACGGATTTGGTATCTGCACGTTTCCCTGTGCAAAAAACAGCGGACTGGCGGCTACTTTTGCACAGGCAGCAGACCGGAAACGGTGTCAGATCGTATTGGTGATTGAAATTCTGCTGTGCATTGCAGGAATGCTTCTGATCGATCCGCTGCGTGGAACAACGGCCGCAGTGGCTGCGGTTGTGGTATGCCTTTGCTGCAGACGGATGGCTATAAAAACTTTTGGTGGTATCACCGGAGATATTCAGGGATTTTTTCAGCAGATCTGTGAACTTGCCATGGCGTATGTGGTGATTTTGCAATAAAGGAGGTATGTTTGATATGATACTTGTGATCGGTGGGGCTTATCAGGGAAAAGAGAAATTTGCAGAAAGTCTTCGGGAGCAGGAGAAGAAAGCCGGAAGAGAAAGAATCATAGTTCCACAGTTTCATGAATGGGTGAAAAACTGTATGAAAGCGGAGCAAAATATAGAAGAGGAGTTGCGGGAGAAACTGGCACAGGAGCCGGATCAGATCATTGTATGTGATGAACTGGGCTGCGGAGTCGTTCCCATGGATGCATTTGAACGTGCATGGCGGGAGCGTACCGGACGGATAGGCTGTGATCTGGCAAAGCAGGCAGAAGCAGTATACCGTGTGACCTGTGGAATCGGAACCCGCATAAAATAGACAATGTATATTTATACAACGATTGCGGCCCTGGTGGCCGGTTATGTGCTGGATCTGTGCATCGGAGATCCGCATGGTATGTGGCATCCCATCTGTTTTGTTGGGAACCTGATTTCATTTTTTGAGAAAAGACTGCGCAGGGGCAGAAGTGAAAGAGCAGATCTGGCAGGCGGTGTTTTGCTGGTGATCCTGGTGACCGGGATTTCCACGGCGATCCCTTTTGGAATTCTGTTTCTTTGTTATCGTCTCTGGTTCTGGTTGGGATTCGCAGTGGAAGTGTATATGTGTTATACGGTTCTGGCGACGAAATCGCTGAAGACAGAGAGTATGAAAGTGGCAGAGGCACTGGAACAGGAAGGTCTGGAAGCCGGACGGTATGCAGTGTCCATGATCGTGGGCAGAGATACGAAAGAACTGACGGAGACCGGTGTGGTAAAGGCTGCTGTTGAAACAGTGGCAGAGAATACATCGGATGGCATTCTGGCACCGATGTTTTATATGGTCATCGGTGGTCCGGTGCTGGGCTATTTTTATAAGGCTGTGAATACCATGGATTCTATGGTAGGATATAAAAATGACAAGTTTTTGTATTTTGGACGTGCAGCGGCAAAATTTGATGATGTGATGAATTTTCTGCCGTCCAGAATTTCAGGTATCCTGATGGTGCTGGCAGCACCGCTGGTAAAACTGGATGGAAAAAATGCCTGGAAAATTTTTAAACGTGACCGGCTGTGTCATGCCAGTCCGAATTCAGCACAGACGGAATCTGTCATGGCAGGGGCATTGCAGGTCCAGCTGGCGGGCGATGCCTGGTATTTTGGAAAAAAACATGAGAAACCAACCATCGGGGATCCGATCCGTCCGGTGGAGATTGCGGATATTGCCCGGGCAAACCGGCTGCTGTATGCGGCGAGTGCGCTTGGCATGATCGTATTCAATGGAATAAAAATAATCCTACTGTTGTTGCTTCTGTAAAAAAGAAAAACAACACAGATGAAATAGAAAGAGGTGTGACCAATGCATAAGCATGGTGGAGATATTTACCGCAATCAGGGAGTGGTGGATTTTTCTGCAAATATTAATTTCCGGGGGATGCCGGAGTCCGTCCGTCAGGCCGCAAAGGATGCTATTGATGCATCGGTCTGTTATCCGGATCCACAGTGTGAGGAACTGAAGGCGGCCATTGCAGAAAAAGAAAATGTTCCTGCAGAATGGATTTTCTGCGGAAACGGGGCAGCGGATGTGATTTTTTCTCTGGTGCTGGCATTAAAGCCGCAAAAAGCACTGCTCCCGATTCCTTCTTTTTATGAGTACCGGCAGGCACTGGAGAGTGTGGGATGCCAGATAAGTGAAATCCTTTTAAAGGAAGATGAGGCATTCTGCCTTCAGAAGCGTTTTGTGAATGAAATTCCGATGGATACGGATATGGTATGCCTGTGCAATCCGAATAATCCCACCGGACAACTGATTGACCGGGAGGTACTGGAACAGGTGGCAGACTATTGTCAGAAAACAGACACCTGTCTGCTGCTGGATGAATGTTTTCATGATTTTCTGGAAGAGGGCAGTGTGCATACACTGCTGCCGCGGGTAAAAGAGAATCCCAAGCTGTTTGTGCTGCGGGCATTTACAAAAATGTATGGCATGGCCGGATTGCGGCTTGGGTATGGCATCTGCAGTGACACGGAGCTGATCCGGCGGATGGAACAGGTGACCCAGCCCTGGAACGTATCGGTTCCGGCTCAGGCTGCGGGAATCGCGGCTGCAAGAGAACAGGAATTTGTGGCAGTGAGCAGACAGATGATCACCGAACAGAAAAAACTACTGCTTGCAGGCCTGGAGGCAGCGGGGGCGAAAGTATACGGTTCGGCGGCAAACTATATTTTTTTCCGGGCAGCACCGGGATTTGATACACGGATGTATCGTGCCGGATTTATGGTACGCAACTGTGGAAATTACGATGGACTGACAGAAGGTTTTTACCGGATCGCAGTGCGGGGAGAAGCAGATAACCGGGCATTTTTGCAGGCATTGCAGGAATTGGAGCAGAGAGAGGGTTAACAGGATGGCAAAATCGATTATGGTACAGGGAACCATGTCAAATGCAGGCAAGAGCCTGCTGGCGGCAGGACTGTGCAGAATATTTAAGCAGGATGGGTATCGTGTGGCACCCTTTAAGTCACAGAATATGGCGCTGAATTCCTTTATTACCAGAGAAGGTCTGGAGATGGGACGCGCACAGGTCATGCAGGCGGAGGCGGCAGGAATCGAGCCATCCGTTCTCATGAATCCGATTTTATTAAAACCGACGAATGATACTGGTTCCCAGGTGATCGTCAATGGGGAGGTACTCTCCACCATGAGTGCACGGGACTATTTCAAATATAAAAAACAGCTGGTGCCGGATATTATGAAGGCGTATCATGCCCTGGAAGAACAGGCAGATATCATTGTGCTGGAGGGAGCTGGCTCCCCGGCGGAGATTAATCTGAAAAATGATGATATCGTCAATATGGGGATGGCAAAGATGGCGAAGGCACCGGTACTTCTGGTGGGAGATATCGACCGTGGCGGTGTATTTGCACAGCTGGCGGGCACGATGATGTTGCTGGAGGAAGAGGAAAAACGGCTGGTCAAAGGACTGGTGATCAATAAATTCCGGGGAGATAAGAGCATTCTGGATCCGGGGATCGAGATGCTGGAGCAGCTTTGCAGCAAGCCTGTGGTAGGTGTGGCACCGTACATGGACATTGATGTGGAAGATGAGGACAGCCTCAGTGAACGCATGAGTGACCATAAGGAGATTGGTCAGATTGATCTGGCAGTGATCCGGCTTCCACGGATTTCCAATTTTACGGATTTTAATATTTTTGAAAGTATTCCGGGTGTATCCGTGCGTTATATATCCCGTGCGGCACAGCTGGGCCATCCGGATCTCATTCTGATACCGGGTACCAAGAATACCATGCATGATCTGGCCTGGATGCGTCAGTCAGGTGTGGAAGCGTCTGTGCTCAAAGCACATGCTTCCGGCTGCCCGGTTTTCGGCATCTGTGGCGGTTATCAGATGCTTGGTGAATATCTGGAGGATCCGCACGGAGTGGAAGAAGGCGGCAGCATGCGTGGCATGGGACTGCTTCCGATGCGCACGGTTTTCACAGAAGAGAAAACGAGAACCCGGGTGGATGGAACTTTTAGCAGTGTGCATGGCATTTTACAGGCACTTTCCGGTGTGGCTTTTAGCGGATATGAAATCCACATGGGACAGAGTATCGGAAAAGAGGGTACAGATACATTGACGGAGATTCATGATACGAACCGGCAGCAGGGAGAACCTGCAGTTTGGGAGCGAAAAACCGAGGGTGCCATGGGAGAGAATGTCTATGGTACCTATGTCCATGGCATTTTTGACAGCATGGATGTGGTAAATGCGGTAGTGCGTGCACTGGCAGAGCGCAAGGGGATTGATCCGGAAGGACTGGCACAGATTGATTATGCGGCCTATAAGGAACAGCAATATGACAAGATGGCAGCGATCCTGCGCCAGTATCTGGATATGGAAGCAATCTACCGGATCGTGGAAGCAGGCGTATAAATCGATACAATGACAAATCGGATTGAAATAGATACAGGCAGGAGAGAAAAACATGGAGTTTGAACATGTAAAACCAATGGACATAGAGAAACGGAGTATGGAGATTATCGGGCAGGAGCTGGCAGAGATGGGGATTTCCCTGCCGGCAGATAAGGCACATATTATAAAGAGAGTGATTCATACCAGTGCGGATTTCGATTATGCGCAGACACTGACTTTTTCAGAGGATGCACTGGAGCGTGCCACAGATGCACTGAAACAGGGAGCCTCCATTATCACGGATACGAAAATGGCATGGTCCGGGATCAATAAGCGGGCGCTGGAGAATCTGGGCGGCCAGGCATATAATTTTATTTCGGACGAAGATGTTGCAGCAATCGCAAAAGAGAAAGGCTGTACGAGAGCAGCGGCAAGTATTGACAAGGCGGCAAATCTGAATGGACCGTTGATCTTTGCAGTGGGAAATGCACCGACGGCACTGATCCGGCTGCATGAACTGATCACAGAGGGGAAATTGAAACCGGCGCTGATCATCGGTGTTCCGGTAGGCTTTGTGAATGTGGTGCAGGCAAAAGAATTAATCATGGAAACGGATGTGCCTTATATCGTGGCACGGGGCCGGAAAGGCGGAAGCAATGTGGCAGCGGCCATCTGCAATGCCTTATTATATAATCTTGACAGTAGCAGAGGTGCAAAGAAACCATGAGAAAGATACAGATGATGGGAATTGATCACAGCAGGGCGACCGTTGCGGAACGTGAGCTGTTTTCACTGACAAAAGCAAAGCAGAAGGAATTGATGGAGGCAGTCATCCGGCAGCAGGGCGTGGGTGGCTGCGTGTTGCTGTCCACCTGTAACCGGACAGAGTTGTATGTATCCCTGCAAAAAGAAGAGGATATTGATCTGTACCGGATTTTCTGTCATATCCGGGAGATTCCGCAGACAGCGCAGGATGAACTGCAGCATTTGTTTTGCAGGCGGAGCGGGGAGGACGCAGTACGTCACCTCTTTTTGCTGACCGGAGGACTCAAATCCAGAATTATCGGGGAGGATCAGATTCTGACACAGGTGCGGGAAGCACTGGAATATGCAAGATTGTGTAATGTGGCAGATACCGTATTAAAGACGCTGTTTCGCATGGCAGTTACTGTTGGAAAGAAGATTAAGACCCAGGTAGCTATTCCGAAAGGGAATACATCAGCGATTGCGGCAGCTCTTGCACAGTTGGAACAGGAAGGGCATACCTTCGGGGGTACACAGTGTCTGGTGATTGGAAACGGCGAAATGGGCAGACTGACAGCCCGGGCCTTCCGGGAGCGGGGGGCTTTTGTTACGGTAACGGTACGACAGTATCGCAGCGGCCAGGTGCAGATACCGGAAGGATGTGCAAGGATCCATTACGGAGAGCGTTATGAGAAAATACCGGAGTGCCGGTATGTAGTATCAGCAACGTCCAGTCCGAATCTGACACTGGAAAAAGATAAAATACAGGAACTGAATCTGACAGGTGCACTGACGCTGATCGATCTGGCCGTTCCACGGGATATTGATCCGTGTATCGGAGAACTTCCGCAGACCAAAGTCTATAACATCGATGACTTTCAGACCGGAACCGGCGTATCAGAGGAGCAGAGTGCTTCGATTGAAGCAGCAAAGGAACTGGTGGAAGAGGAAGTCGCAGAATTTGTATCCTGGTATGAGTGTAAAGATATGATTCCGGAGATACGGGATCTGGGAACGATGGCGGCACAGGATGTCAGCTGGCGGATGGGAAAAACCTTTCATGAGATGCAGTTTGCACCGGAAGTCTGTCATCAGCTGGCCGATGCGGTGGAGCAGACAGCTGCAAAAGTGTTCCAGAAGATGCTGTTTGGCGTGCGGGATCATGCAGACAGCGATGTGATGCGTGAGTGTCTGGATGCACTGGGACAGGTGTGGAAAAAGGAGTGATCCGATGGAAAAGGAGCAGAGATATTTTCCATTTTTTGTAGATATTTCGGAATATCGGGTGCTGGTGGTGGGTGCAGGTATCATTGCATTGCGCAGGACGTCTGCACTGCTGCGTTTTGGAACCAGGGTTACGGTGGTGGCACCGGATATCCGTGCAGAATTTCAGGCACTGCAGGCGCAGTATGGGCAGGAGTATGTCTGCCTGCAGCAGAAAAAATTTACACCGGGTATGACAACTGGCTATGATATTGTATTGGCCGCCACGGATAGTCCTGAGACAGATCATAGCATCTGGGAGGAGTGTAAAAAGCATGGTATCCGCGTCAGTGTGGCATCCGATCAGACGTTGTGTGATTTCCGGTTTCCGGCATTGATCGAGAAAGATAATATCGTTGTGGGTGTTACATCAAATGACAGTGATCATCGGAACGTACGGGAGATCAGTGCCAGAATCAGAGAAACACTGGGGACTGAGAACCGGAATATAGACAGAGCTGAAAAGCAGGACAGCAAAGAATCTGAATATCAGAGGAAAGAGATGTCAGCAGGCAGAACTGGCAGTGAAGAAAAAAATCAGTGAAGCAGGAGTCAGGAACATGAAAAACATTCGAATAGGAAGCAGGGAGAGCCGTCTGGCTGTGGTACAAAGCGAGATGGTGATGGAGTATATAAAAGAAAATTGTCCGGAATATACACCGGAACTTGTGACAATGAAAACGACCGGAGACAGGATCCTGGATCGAAATCTGGATCAGATCGGTGGAAAAGGGTTGTTTGTAAAGGAACTGGATGCGGCTTTGATGGATGGACGCAGTGATATGTCCGTGCACAGCCTGAAAGATATGCCGGCGCAGATTCCGGAGGAACTTCCATTGATCGGTTTTTCCAAACGGGAAGATCCAAGAGATGTTCTGGTACTGCCGGAGGGAGTCGCAGAACTTGATTTTTCAAAACCGGTGGGCTGTTCCAGCCGCCGAAGAATGCTGCAGTTTCAGGCTATGTATCCGGAGGCAACCTTTGCACCGATCCGGGGAAATGTGTATACACGGCTGGCAAAAGTAGATTCCGGTGAGTATGCGGCCACGATTCTGGCAGCAGCCGGACTGAAGCGGCTGGGATTGGAGCAACGTATCAGCCGGTATTTTTCTGTGGAGGAAATGATCCCGGCAGCCGGCCAGGGCGTACTGGCACTGCAGGGCCGGGCAGGAGAAGACTACGGTTTTCTGCGTGGCTTCTGTTCTGAGGAAAGCCATGTGACATCTGTATGTGAACGTGCCTTTATCCGGGAACTGGACGGAGGCTGTTCCTCGCCTATTGCAGCGCATGCGGTGGTGAAAGGAGATACCGTAGTATTGCGGGGACTGTATTATGAAGAGTGCAGTGGAAAAGCAGAGACTGCGGTAGAGGAAGCACCGGTTTCCGAGGCGGAACATCTCGGTATCATGCTGGCCCGCAGACTGAAAGAATTATGTCAGAAACAGGAGGAAAAATAGATGAATCAGGGGAAAGTCTGGCTGGTAGGAGCCGGCCCGTCAGATGCGGAACTGCTGACGGTAAAAGCAAAACGCGTATTGGAACAGGCAGAAGTCGTGGTGTATGACCGGTTGGTGGGGGACAGCATTTTGCTGATGATGCCGGATACAGCAGAAAAAATTGATGCGGGAAAGCGTTCCGGCAATCATACGATGCCACAGGAGGAGATGAACCGGCTGTTACTGCGTAAGGCGCAGGAAGGAAAGCGGGTCGTGCGTTTAAAAGGCGGGGATCCGTTTCTTTTTGGCAGAGGTGGGGAGGAACTGACCCTTCTGGCAGAGCATGGGATTCCATATGAGGTGGTTCCGGGTGTGACATCTGCCATTGCAGTGCCGGCATATAACGGAATTCCGATTACTCATCGGGATTTTGCTTCCAGTGTACATATTATTACAGGACATAAAAAGAAAGATGAACCGCTGGAACTGGATTTTGCCACACTGGCAAAACTGGAGGGAACACTGGTATTCTTAATGGGAGTATCTGCCCTGGGGGATATCTGTGACGGACTGATGCATGCCGGAAAAGCAAAAGATACACCGGCGGCACTGCTGAGCCGGGGAACCACGTCACGTCAGGCAAGGCTGGTGAGCACACTGGAAAAACTGCAGGAGGAAGTGCATGCACATCCGCTGATGACACCGGCTATCATTGTGATCGGAGAAGTGTGTGCACTGGCGGATCAGTTTGAATGGTATGAAAAACTGCCATTGTCAGGAAAAAAGATTATTGTGACACGTCCGAGGGAACGGCAGGAAGAACTTTCACAGCGTCTGCGCAGCCTGGGTGCGGAAGTGCTGGAACTGCCGACGATTTCCATTGCACCATATCGGGCAGAGGAACTGCCGGAGCAGGGAGCTGCCCTGGAGGAGCTGGAGAACTATCAGTATCTCGTATTTACATCACCTTCCGGAGTAGACTGCTTTTTTGCACTGCTGCGGGAAAAAAAGATGGATATCCGCCGGTTTTGTGCCGGAAAGATTGCGGTAATCGGAGCCGGCACAGCCAGCCGTCTGCAGAACTACGGACTGATGGCAGATCTGATGCCGGAGATTTATGATGCGGTGCATCTTGGAAAGTGTGTCGGAGCGGACTGCAAAGACGGTGACCGGATTCTGATTCCACGGGCAAGACTTGGTAGTCAGGCTCTGATCGAGGAAATTACGGCACAGAAAAAAGTTACGATTGCAGATTTGCCGATTTATGATACCATAGAGAAGGAATCACCGGTGGTGGAACTGCCGGATCTGACAAAAGAAGAAGCAATGATTGTATTTACCAGTGCTTCTACGGTACGTGGTTTTAGGAAAATGATGGCAGATGCGGACATCAGCCGTCTGCAGGCTGTCTGCATTGGTGCACAGACAAAAGAAGCAGCAGAGAAGGCTGGATTTACCAATGTCTGTGTGGCAGCAGAAGCGACTGTGGATGCCATTGTTTCAGTAATAGAAGAACAGTAGGACAGGAATGACAGACAGGCGAGCATGAGGAGGAAATAAAAGTGGAAATAATCAATCGTCCCCGCAGATTGCGGACAAGTGCAAATTTAAGAAAAATGGTTCGGGAGACCAGAATGGATAAATCTTCTCTGATCTATCCGATGTTTATTGTAGAAGGAACAAATATTAAGGAAGAGATCCCATCCATGATGGGACAGTACCGTTACAGTGTGGATCGTATGGAGGAAAAACTGGAGCAGTTGAGTAAAGCAGGGATCGGCGGTGTCATGCTTTTTGGAATCCCGGATCACAAGGATGAGCTGGGAAGCGGTGCGTATGCACAGGATGGCATTGTGCAGCAGGGCTTCCGCAAGGCAAAAGAACTGTTCCCGGATCTGTATATGATCGGTGATGTGTGCATGTGCGAGTATACGTCCCATGGTCACTGCGGTGTGCTCTGTGGTCATGATGTGGACAATGATAAGACATTGGAACTGTTGCAGAAGACGGCGCTGTCTCAGGTACAGGCGGGAGCAGATATGGTGGCACCTTCCGATATGATGGATGGCAGAGTCGGTGCAATCCGTGAAATTCTGGATAAAAACGGATATATCAATACACCGATCATGGCATATTCTGCAAAATTTGCTTCTGCATTTTACGGACCGTTCCGTGATGCAGCAGAGTCCGCACCGGCATTTGGTGACCGTAAGACATATCAGATGGATTATCACAACCGCAGAGAAGCGTTAAAGGAAGTGGATCAGGATGTGCTGGAGGGCGCAGATATCGTTATGGTAAAACCGGCCATGGCTTATGGTGATCTGATCCGTGAAGTAAAGGATATGACGGATATTCCGGTGGCAGCGTACAGTGTCAGCGGAGAATATTCTATGGTAAAAACTACTGCAGCAGCAGGGTTCATCGATGAAACTTCCATTATGTGCGAGATGGCAGTATCTGCATTCCGCGCAGGCACCGATATTTATATTACTTATTTTGCAGAAGAACTTGCAAAATGCATGGATGAAGGGAGAATCGGATAATGGCAATCACAAAATCAGAAGCACTTTTTAAAGAAGCCGTACAATATATTCCGGGTGGCGTTAATTCTCCGGTCCGTGCGTTCGGATCGATCGGATCCACACCGCGTTTTATCAAAAAAGCAGATAAAGCGCTGATGTGGGATGAGGATGATAACGAATACATTGATTTTATCGGATCCTGGGGACCGATGATCCTGGGACATAACCATCCGCTGGTGCTGGATGCAGTGCTGGAGTATGCAAAACGCGGATTAAGCTACGGTGCAGCGACATCTATTGAAGTAGATATGGCAAAACTGGTCTGCAGTATGGTTCCATCTATTGATATGGTGCGTATGGTAAACTCTGGTACGGAGGCTGTGATGAGTGCCGTGCGTGTGGCTCGCGGATTTACACGCAGAGACAAAATCATCAAATTTAACGGTTGTTATCATGGACATTCCGATGCGTTGCTTGTAAAAGCCGGATCCGGTGTCATGACAGCAGGTGTTCCGGATTCTCTGGGCGTTCCGGCCGGCTGCACAGCGGATACTGTAACAGCAGATTATAACTCACTGGAGAGCGTGCAGGACTGTTTTGACCGGTATGGTGAGCAGATTGCGGCGATCATTGTGGAGCCGGTGGGAGCAAATATGGGTACGGTTCCACCAAAACCAGGATTTTTACAGGGATTGCGTGATATCTGTGACAAATATGGTTCGCTGCTGATTTTTGACGAAGTAATTACAGGATTCCGTATGCAGGCAGACGGAGCACAGGGACATTTTGGTGTGACACCGGATCTGACCACTTTTGGAAAAATCATCGGTGCAGGTATGCCGGTAGGTGCTTACGGTGGCCGCAGGGAAATTATGGAAATGGTATCTCCGGTGGGAGCTGTGTATCAGGCAGGAACATTAAGCGGCAACCCGGTGGCGATGGCAGCAGGAATTGCACAGCTGACTTATTTAAAAGAACATCCGGAAGTATATACAAAATTAAATAAAACCTCCGATTCTTTCTTTGCAGAACTGCAGAAAATCGTGGATGAGAGCGGCAGAGGATATCAGGTAAACCATATCTGTTCTCTGGGAAGTATGTTCTGTACTACACAGGAAGTATATGATTATGAGACTGCCAAGACGTCAGATACAAAGGCATATGCGGATTATTGCAATTATATGCAGAATCATGGCATTTACCTGGCTCCGGCGCAGTTTGAGGCAATGTTTATCTCTGCGGCACATACGCAGGAACAACTGGCACAGACACTGGAGACAGCACGTAATTATTTTAAAAACAATTGATGAAACGGGATATCGTTTGACATAGAGCGAAGTTTGGCAGATGAAGGAAGTCAGAGACGATGGCAGTACAGAAGAAGGTACAGAAAAGCACAACTAAGAAAAAGAAACGAAAAAATAGAAAGAAGCGGTATGATCTGTCCAGGGTCTGGATGGCATTGGGAACGCTGACCGTGATTCTTCTTGTGATTTTCGGTGTGGCACAGCATCAGAAGACGCAGAATGCGGCACAGCAGATGTCAGGACTTTCTGCCATTGATGGCAGCCGGCCGGATCTGGATGTGGAACTGCTGACAGTCAATCCGTACTCACGACCGGGGACGGCTCTGACACAGGTAAACGGTATCGTGATCCATTATACAGCCAATCCGGGAGCAACAGCGATCGCAAACCGGAACTACTTTGAAAATCTGAAAGATACGCATACGACAAAAGCCAGTGCGCATTTTATCGTTGGTCTGGAAGGTGAAATCGTGCAGTGTATACCGACGGCGGAGATTGCCTATGCTTCTAATGACAGAAACAGCGATACCCTGTCCATTGAATGTTGTTACGAAAAGGATGACGGATCCTTTAACCGGGAGACTTATGAGTCCGTGATACGTCTGACAGCATGGCTGTGCAACAAATTCGGACTGACGTCAGAACAAGTGATCCGGCATTATGATGTGACCGGAAAACTCTGCCCGCTGTATTATGTGGAGCATGAGGATGCCTGGCAGCAGTTTAAGGCAGATGTGGATACAGCGATCCGGGCAGGAGAAAACAATACAGGAACACAAAACACGGGAGAAAATGGATGAGAGAACTTTATGAAAAAATAAAAAAAGGGACAGACCGCAGAGCAAGTCTGATTGCCCTGAAAAAAGAATTGAAAGATGAAGCAAAGAAAAAGGTGTTTCTCACCATGACCGGAAACCGTCTGGATGAAATTATGAAATGCCTGGTGGATGAAGACCCGAAGGTGCGGAAAAATGCGGCAGCTATTCTCGGCGAATTACATTGTCAGGATGCGTTGGATGTGCTGATGGATGCTTATGAGGAAGAGGACAAATTGTTTGTCCGGGAAGCTTATGTGCAGGCACTTTCTGCGATTGACTGCAGCGAGTATCTGCCTCAGCTGGAAGAGCGGCTGCAGGAACTGGCAGAATATGATGCTCCGGAAGAGGAAAAGAAGCATACCCAGGCAGAACTGCATGCATTGCAGGAACTGATCCTTCAGAAAAAAGGCGTGAAAAAACATACGTTTAACGGATGGAACCGTTCCAGTGAAGTGTTGCTTTTAACATTGCCGGCATTTCGGGATCTGCTGGCAGAGCAAGTGACCGGAAAGAAAAAAATATTGAAATCCGGAGTCCGTACCATAGTATCTGATTTTGAAGATACGATGAAGATCCGTACGTTTCAGGAATTGCTTTTTGTCATTCATACACAGACAGAGAAACATGTCCTGTCTTCTGAACCGGAAACCCTGGCAGCGCAGCTGGCAGGTTCGGATCTGCTGCAGATCCTTGCAGAGACACATAAGGGAGAAGCACCGTTCTATTTTCGGATCGGTGTGTCCGGCGGAATGGCTCTTGAGGAGCGGAGCAGTTTTTCCAGACAGACAGCAGCAGCCATTGAGAAGGCTTTTGCACGAAAGCTGATCAATTCTACTTCCCACTATGAAGTTGAAATTCGTCTGCTGCAGAACCGTGAGGGTGGATTTGTACCGCTGCTTAAGCTGTATACTTTGCCGGATCACCGGTTTGACTACCGCAGATATTATGTGGCAGCCAGCATGAAACCAACTATGGCAGCAGGACTGCTGGCACTGGCAAAACCGTATCTGAAGGAGCATGCGCAGATTCTGGATCCGTTCTGCGGTGTAGGAACATTATTGATCGAACGCCGGTTTCTGGTGCCGGCACGAAATGCTTATGGCATTGACAGTTTCGGGGAGGCTGTTGAAAAAGCACGGGTGAACAGCAAAATTGCAGGAATGCAGATAAATTATATCAATCGTGATTATTTTGATTTTGTGCATGACTATAAATTTGACGAGATCGTCACAGATCTTCCGGCTGGCAATCTGACAAAACCGGAACTGGATGTGTTGTACCGCAGATTTTTTGAAAAATCAGATGAGGTACTGACAGAGGATGGCCGCATGATCTTTTTCTCCAGAGAGATGGGTCTGGTGAAAAAACAGCTGCGTCTGCATCCACAGTTCCGTCTGGCGCAGGAATTCTGCATTCAGGAGAAAAACGGAAGTTATTTATTTATTATTGAAAAACGTCAGTAAAAATGTCGGAAGTGTGATGCCCCATTTTTACAGATGGTAGCGGACACAAATCGCTATTAGTATCAGTCAGAGGGAAGAAGACAGGAGAAACGCATGCTTCAGAATTCATTTCAGGAACAGTTGGAAGATTGTCCGGTGATCGCAGCGGCAAGAGACAGGGAGGGACTGGCACGCTGCTGTCAGTCCGAGAGTGGCATCGTATTTATTTTATTCGGAGATGTCTGCACCATTTCAGAAATCGTAGATCATGTTAAATCCGCAGGGAAACTTGCATTTGTACACATGGATCTGGTGAACGGACTTTCCAGTCGTGAGATCAGTGTGGATTATATTCGAAAAGAAACAAATGCGGATGGAATCATTTCCACAAAACAGCCACAGATCCGCCGTGGAAAAGAACTTGGGTTATATACCGTGCACCGTTTTTTTGTTATTGATTCCGCAGCCTATGAGAATGTGGAAAAATGTACAAAAGCGATTCGTCCGGATTGTGTGGAACTGATGCCCGGTGTTATGCCAAAGGTTATCCGCCAGATGGCAGAAACACTGTCCGTTCCGGTGATCGCAGGCGGTCTGATTTCCGATAAAGAGGATATTATTGCTGCATTGGATGCAGGTGCGGCGTCGATTTCAACGACGAAAGAAGAACTGTGGTTTCTGTGATTTACAGAAGAAAAAAATGTGATTAAGTTGAGAAAAAGAATTACGGAGGTAGCGCAAACATGTATGATTGTATTATTATCGGAACCGGTCCGGCAGGCTTATCTGCAGCATTGAACCTGAAAACTTACAAAAAAAGTTTTGTATGGTTCGGTTCCAAAAATCTGAGTGATAAAGTGCAGAAAGCAGAAAAAATTACAAATTATCCGGGATTTCCGGAGCTGACCGGACAGGAATTGTTTTCTCATTTTACAGATCACATACAGAGTGCCGGTCTGGATATTACAGAAAAGACAGTGACAAATGTTATGTCAGTCGGAACGTATTACATGGTACTGGCAGACAATGAAGTCTACGAGGCAAAAACACTGATCCTTGCCATGGGTGTGATGACAGCAAAACTGCTGAAGGGTGAAGACGAGTTACTCGGCAGGGGTGTCAGTTATTGCGCTACCTGCGATGGCATGTTCTACAAAGATAAGGAAATCGCAGTACTGTGTAATGATCCAAAATATGAGCATGAAGTAGAATACCTGGCAGATCTGGCAGCAAAGGTAACTTATTTCCCAATGTTTTCAGACAGTCAGATAAAAAAAGAGAATGTTACGATTTCGAAAGACTTTCCATTGGAAATAAAGGGCAGTGACCGGGTAACCGGTCTCGTGTTAAAAAGCGGAAAGGTGTTGGAGCTTGACGGCATTTTCTGTCTGCGCAATGCCATTGCGCCCTCCAAACTCGTTTCCGGATTAGAGATTGAGAATGGACATATCAAAGTGGATCGCACCCAGAAAACAAATCTGCCCGGCTGTTTTGCAGCAGGAGACTGCACCGGTCGTCCGTATCAGTATACAAAAGCAGTGGGAGAAGGAAATGTGGCAGCACATAGCTGTATCAGTTATCTCACAGAATAGCTTCTATGCAAGACAAAAGCGTCGTAGCAATACGGCGCTTTTTAGGTTATGAATGAGGTGCATTGACAGGAGATTAGATGAAAATGAATATTCACAAAGATAAAATGCTATGGTATAATACAAGGTGCTGTATTGGGGCTTCTTATGAAAGAAGCTGAAATATGGGAAAAGATTTAAAAAGAAAAGAATTTGACAAGGGTATCATTCAGTTCATACTACCGAGGAAGAAAAGAAAAAAGAAATGGAATTGGTAGCAGGAAGCACTTATGGCAATGTAATGGCCCACGAAATGGCCCACTTGCAAAAATAAGTATGCTGAAATCCCTTGAAATCAAAGGATTTATAGGAGGAAATAGAGAAAATGAAATTAGGAATCGTGGGACTGCCAAACGTAGGAAAAAGTACCCTGTTCAATTCACTGACAAAAGCCGGTGCTGAGTCAGCGAACTATCCGTTTTGTACCATTGACCCGAATGTGGGTGTCGTAGCAGTACCGGATGAGCGCTTGAAATTACTGGGAGATATGTATCATTCCAAGAAAGTGACACCGGCTGTTATTGAGTTTGTAGATATTGCAGGTCTGGTAAAAGGAGCCAGCAAAGGTGAGGGACTCGGAAACCAGTTTCTGGCAAACATCCGTGAAGTAGATGCAATTGTACATGTGGTACGTTGCTTTGAGGATCCAAATGTTGTTCATGTAGACGGAAGTGTAGATCCGGCCCGTGATATTGAGACTATCAATCTGGAGCTGATCTTTTCTGATATCGAAATTCTGGAGCGCCGTATCGCCAAAACAAGCAAAGGTGCCAGAATGGATAAGAAACTGGCAAAAGAGCTGGAATTGTTAGAGAAGATCAAAGCACATCTGGAGGACGGTCAGCTGGCAAAAACCTTTGAGGTAGGCGATGATGAAGATGATCAGGAATGGTTTGCTTCTTACAATCTGCTGACTGCAAAACCGGTGATTTATGCTGCCAACGTATCCGAGGATGATCTGGCTGATGACGGTGCAAACAATCCGCATGTGGCAAATGTACGCAAACTGGCTGCAGAGGAAGGCTCTGAAGTATTTGTTATCTGTGCACAGATTGAGCAGGAGATCGCGGAACTGGATGATGATGAGAAAGCAATGTTCCTGGAAGATCTGGGACTGGAACAGTCCGGTCTGGAGAAACTGATCAAGGCAAGTTACAGCTTACTTGGTCTGCTGAGTTATCTGACAGCAGGTGAGGATGAGACACGAGCATGGACCATCAAAAAAGGAACCAAAGCTCCGCAGGCAGCCGGAAAGATCCATACTGATTTTGAGCGTGGATTCATCCGTGCCGAGGTTGTAAACTACAAAGATCTCCTGGAGTGCGGCTCACTGGCTGCAGCCCGTGAAAAAGGTCTGGTAGGACTGGAAGGAAAAGAATATGTGGTACAGGACGGCGATGTGATCCTGTTCCGTTTCAATGTATAAAACGATTGAAGCAGGATGCCTATTGGCTTTAAACAATGGGTAGTTCACATAAGAATAAGCGTATATAAAAAAATAATCTGATGCATCAGCAGCATAGCTGCATAAAACAGTATCATATGCACGTTTCTGGCAACTGTGAATAAGATAAAAGAACAAAAAAATCCGGGAAGTGCAGGATGCGTTTATGTGAATTTTCAAAAAAAGAGGTTATCAATGTCTCTGACTGCAAATGTCTGGGATGTGTCTGTGATCTGAAATTTGACGAATGCAGTGGACAGATATGTGCGATGATCATAAAGGGACCTCCGAAGTGGTTTCATCTGGTAGGCTGTGACACGGAATATGTCATAGACTGGAAAAAAATTGTTCGGATCGGACCGGATGTAATACTGGTAGACATTTGTGCAGAAAAATGTCTGCGTAAACTTTAAGCAATTTTATAAATACGGAGGAAAAGAGCGATGAAATGCCCTTATTGCAGCAGCGATAATACAAGAGTCATTGATTCCAGACCGGCAGATGATAATTATTCCATCCGCCGGAGAAGACTTTGTGATGATTGTGCAAAGAGATTTACGACTTATGAGAAGGTGGAGACTATTCCGCTGATCATTATAAAAAAAGACAATACCAGAGAACAGTATAACCGTTCAAAAATCGAGGATGGTGTACTGCGCGCCTGCCACAAACGCCCGGTGTCCGTTAACCAGATCAATCAGCTTATTGATGAGGTGGAGACTGAAATCTTCAATATGGAAGAAAAAGAAATCCCAAGCAGTGTCATCGGGGAATTGGTGATGGATAAGCTCAAGGATCTGGAAGCAGTGGCATATGTGAGATTTGCATCGGTTTACCGGGAGTTCAAAGATGTAAATTCGTTTGTGGAAGAACTGAAAAAAGTGTTGGATAAATAAAATTTATGAGGTTAGAATTGTGGGAGTACGAAACAATTCGTATGGCATCTTTTAACCCAAACATCAATTTATGCATGTAATACGGAGGTGGTTTATGTTTCAAAAATTTTATCCGGATCTGTATGTATCCTCTACATATGAGATTGATTTTGACCGGTTGTACCGGTCCGGATACCGGGGATTGATTTTTGATATTGATAATACATTGGTAACACATGGAGCACCTGCAAATGATCAGGCGAAACAGCTTTTTGCACATCTGCATGAGATTGGATTTGCCACCTGCCTGATTTCTAATAATCAGGAGCCGCGGGTAAAACCATTTGCGGATGCTGTGCATTCTCTGTATATTTATGATGCGCATAAGCCATCAACAAAAAATTATGAGAAAGCTATGGAGCAGATGCATACGGAGAAGGGCAATACGGTTTTTATCGGAGATCAGATGTTTACCGATGTGTTTGGTGCCAATCGGACAGGAATTCCATCCATAATGGTAAAGAAAATCCACTGGAAGGAAGAAATTCAGATTGTTTTAAAACGGCGGTTGGAAGCCATTGTGCTGATTGGTTACCGCAGATACAGAAAGACACATAAAAGTATATTAGAGTGAGAAATGATTGTCACGGACATAAACAGTGAATATGAAAATGATATCGGTGACAGGACTCAATCCTAGGATAAATGAAAAAACGGAGGGAAGAACAATGAAACTTGTAATTGGTAATGACCATGCAGCAGTAGAACTGAAAAATGAGATCAAGGCATATCTGGAAGAGAAAGGTCATGAGGTGATCAATATCGGTACAGATACACATGACAGCTGTAATTATCCGGAGTACGGCGAGAAAGCCGGACGTATGGTAGCAGCAGGTGAAGCGGACGGTGGTGTGCTGATCTGTGGAACCGGTGTCGGTATCTCTATCGCTGCAAACAAAGTAAAAGGGGTACGTGCGGCAGTATGTTCCGAGCCGGTAACAGCCCGTCTCGTAAAAGAACATAACAACGCAAATATCATTGCTTTCGGTGCCAGAATTGTAGGCAGTGAGACTGCAAAAGCAATTGTGGATGCATGGCTGGATGCCAAATTCCAGGGTGGCCGTCATCAGACACGTATCGATATGATCCATAAAATTGAGGAATAGTCTATAAAAAGGTTGAAAAATCACGGTTTTTCATATAGAATAGATAGAAGTAATAATTACCATATATTTGTGGTAATAGAAGAAAAGACCGAGAGTCTTAACATACAAGGAGGATTTTTGAATGGCAAACGCAGGAAAGGTAATCGGAAAAGGTGTTACAATCGAGCTGGAAGGCAATGTATACAGAGTAGATGATTTCCAGCACGTAAAACCTGGAAAAGGCGCAGCTTTTATCAGAACAAGATTAAAAAATATTAAAACCGGTGGTGTTGTAGAGAAAACATTCCGTCCGACAGAGGATGTAGAGACAGCACACGTTGACAGATCTGAGAAACAGTATCTGTACAATGACGGTGATTTATATTACTTCATGGATACAGAGACATATGATCAGATTGCTCTGAGTGCAGATGCAATCGGTGATGCTCTGAAATTCGTAAAAGAGAACGAGGCAGTTACAATGCTTGCCCACAACGGAGATATCTTCGCAGTTGAGCCGCCGATGTTCGTTGAACTTGTTATCACAGAGACAGAGCCAGGTTTCAAAGGCGATACAGCAACAGGTGCTACAAAACCGGCAACTGTTGAGACAGGTGCTACTGTGTACGTTCCGTTATTCGTAAATGAGGGAGACGTAATCAAGATTGATACAAGAACAGGCGAGTACTTATCACGAGTATAAAAAATAGTGAGCGGAGCGAACTATTTTTTATGAGCAAGTAACGGAGTGGATTGTAAATATCCGCTCCGTTTTCTGTTTGACGAGGATTAAGGAGGACGTATGAAATACGATTTTGACAAAATAGTAGACCGTCATGGAACGGACTGTTATAAATGGGATATGATTGCAAAAAGAAAATTACCGGCGGATACGTTACCACTCTGGGTGGCAGATATGGATTTTGAGACGGTTCCGGAAGTGAAAGAACAGTTAAAAGAAGTGGCAGACCGTGGTATATACGGTTATTCCATGCTGGGTGACGGCTATTATCATGCATTGAAAAACTGGTTTTCTGAGCGGTTTGGATGGCAGGTGGAAAAAGACTGGGTGATCGTCACTCCGGGTGTGGTATTTGCGCTGGCAGCAGCAGTCCGTGCTTACACAAAAGAGGGGGACAGCGTTATGATCCAGCGCCCGGTTTATCATCCCTTTACTAATGTGGTAAAAGAAAACGGACGAAAACTGGTGAATAATCCACTGGTTATGGAAAACGGAAAATATCACATGGATTATGAAGATATGGAGCGCAAGATCACAGAAGAACAGGTAAAACTGTTTCTGCTTTGCAGCCCGCACAACCCGGTGTCCCGTGTCTGGACAAAAGAAGAACTGTGTCAGGCTGCCGAAATCTGTAAAAAGCATGGTGTCATCATGATCGTGGATGAGATTCACTGTGATTTTGTATATGAGGGATATCATCACACCAGTTTTGGCACACTGAGTGAATATGCAGATAATGCAGTGATCTGTACGGCACCGAGTAAGACGTTCAATTTGGCAGAACTGCAGCTGTCCAATATTATGATCCCGAATCCGGAACTGAGAAAAACCTTCCAGGCAGAGATGGACAAAGTATTTTACTCCGATGCAAACCTGTTCGGACAGGTATCCTGTCAGGCAGCATATGAATATGGTGCACAGTGGCTGGATGAATTACGTGTATATCTGCAGGGAAACATTACATACATCCGTGATTATCTGGCAGAGCATCTGCCCAAAGTCCATCTCATCGAGCCGGAGGGAACCTATCTGCTTTGGGTGGATTTCCGGGAATATGGACTGTCTGTGGAAGCACTGAATGCGAAAATCCTGAAAGATGCAAGAATCTGGTTTAATGAGGGCTCTATGTTCGGACCGGAGGGGGCAGGGTTTATGCGGATCAATATTGCAAGTCCCCGCAGTATGATCGTGGAAGCGATGGAACGTCTGGGAGAAGTCTTCGGAGAATGAACGCAGAATAAGCATTCCCCCGCTTCAAGTGCGTAGAGCACTAAGCGGTGGGTAAGGGGGATGCTTATGTCAGTGGGAGTTAAAAGCTCCCACTGACAGGTCGCAAAGCGACTGCGTTCATGAGCAAGTAGCGAAAGCGGATTGCGAATGTCCGCTTTACCGAAAAATATGCGTTCAGCTTCACTTCTCAGGTACATATTCAGGTGCATGATGCAGACAGAAAAATGCGAGCGCACAGATCAGAATCTGGCTGGCCAGCATGCCCCAGAGGTAAGCACTCAGTCCAATGCGGGGGATTCCTGCGACAACAAATATAATGCGGATGGCGGCACCAGCCAGGTTGATCAGCATGGTGAGGGTGGCTTTGCCAAGCCCGTGCAAAATGCTGCACAGTGTGCTTGCGAGGAATAAAAACGGACAGATCCAGCTCAGGGTGCGCACATAAATACCTGCCAGTGTGTTGTGAAACAGATGGATGCCGATCCAGTTTCCGCACAGCAGAAATCCGGAGGTACACACAAGACCGAGAATGACACACAGCTGTGTGGTTCTCCGGATGGCTTTTTGCACTAGGTTATACTGTTTCCGGCTATTCGCTTCTGCGATGGCCGGAAGCAGCATAACAGACAGGGAATTACTTAGCACGCACGGAAACATAATGGTGGAAAAAACCATGCCGGTCAGGATACCATAGACGCTCAGGGCATCACTGTTTGTATAACCAAAATCCCGGAGTTTGATCGGGATCAGCAGTGCTTCCGCACTCTGACATAAACTTAACAAAATACGGCTGCAGGTGAGAGGAACTGCCATAGAGCACAGATCCTTTGCAATTTTTGTCAGCCGGATAGAAGAAGGCGGTACCGATGGATTTGGTACTGTCTTTTTATTTTCCGTGCGTTCTGAAAAAAAGCAGATCATGGTGACGGAGTAAAGAGAGGAAGCAAGTTCGCCAAACAGAATGCCCCAGACTGCAATCTGTGGTGTCACAAGCTGTCCCCGCTGCATCTGGATGTCAGCCACGAGCCAGACGCCTGCGACACGGATGACCTGTTCCAGAATCTGTGAAATGGCCGGGATGACGGCTCTTTTCCGACCATAATAGTAGCCGTTGATGCAGGCGTGGATACAGGCGAAAGGCAGGGAAAGGGTCATGATGCGGAGCAGCGGGACTGTCCGGACATCTTCCAGCAGGGAAAGCCCGATCTGCGGAGCGTAGTGCCATATGATCCAGACACAGCTGGCAGATAGCAGCAGGGAACCAGACAGTCCGACACTCAGATAGGCTCTGGCCTGGCGTTTCTGACTGCATTGGGCACAGTAACGGGAGATCGCAGTCTGGATTCCGGCGGCTGATACAGAGATGATCAGGGCAAATACCGGAAATATCAGCTGGTAAATTCCAAGTCCTTCTGCACCGATTCTGCGGGAAAGGAATATTTTATAATAAAAACCGATGATCCTGCTTAAAATTCCGGTCAGTGTCAGCAGCAGCGTACCGGATATAAAGTTCTGTTTCATGGGATTTGCATATGATTTCATTGGAAAGAAGACTCTTCTGCCTGTGGATTTTTTATAAATATATGCAGAGAAAAATCGGTCAGAACCGAAAGGAATGGTATGATTATATGAAACGGTTGATTTATTTGGATCATGCCGCCACAACGCAGCCTTTTCCGGAAGTGTTGGATGCGATGATCCCCTATTACAGCAGATATTATGGCAATCCATCATCCGGATATGAACTGGGGGAAGAAAGTAAGCGAGCCATTGAGACAGCTCGGGGACAGATTGCAGACACACTGGGAGTGGAAAATGACACCATTTATTTTACATCGGGAGGAACAGAATCCGATAACTGGGCATTGCGCTATGCCGTGCAAAATGGAAAACGAAGGAGACCACACATTGTGACATCGTCTATTGAGCACCATGCAATCTTAAACACGTGTAAAAATCTGGAAAAACAGGGAGTGCGTGTGACTTATCTTCCGGTGAATAAGGAAGGAACAGTACAGCCGGAGATGGTGGAGCGGGCGATCATATCAGATACAGTGCTGGTGTCTGTAATGTATGCAAACAATGAGATCGGAAGTATTCAACCGATACGTCAGATCGGGCAGATCACCCATCGGAAACAGGTTCTGTTCCATACGGATGCAGTGCAGGCATACGGCCAGATTCCAATTCATGTAAAAGAGGATCATATCGACCTGCTGTCTGCCAGTGGTCATAAATTTAACGGGCCGAAAGGAACGGGATTTTTATATGCCCGAAAGGGACTGAAGCTTCAGCCGATGATCCATGGTGGTGGACAGGAGCGGAAGATGCGGGCCGGTACCGAAAACGTACCGGGAATTGTAGGAATCGGACGGGCGGCGGTCTGTTCCGCAGCAATTCTGGAGAAAAAGATGGCATATGAAAGCAGGCTGCGTGATTATTTTATCCGGCGGCTGCTGGAAGAAATTCCGGGAAGCAGTATCAACGGGGATCGCCGGAACCGTCTGCCAAACAATGTGAATATCAGCATTGCGGGGGTAAACGGTCCGGCGGTAGTGGCATTGCTGGATCTGGAAGGCATCTGTGTATCCTCCGCTTCTGCATGTTCCACCGGGGAACAGAAGGCTTCTCATGTACAGCTTGCCATCGGAAATGCCGGACATCAGGCATATGAGGCTATCCGTTTTACTCTGGGTATCCAGAATACACCGGAAGAATTGGACGATACCGTTGAGGTGTTAAAACAATGCGTAAAAAAATTGAGGGACTTAAAAAAATGATTTGGGTGTTAAAACGCCCAAATCTCACGTGCGTTCATGAGCAAGTAGCGAAAGTGGATTGCGAATGTCCGCTTTACTTTAAACCGGAAGAAATTCCGGTTTCCTTTTTGTAAAGACCGTAAAGTAGTCAAAGCCGGCCGCTTTCAGCAGCAGTGGTACTTTGTCGAAATCCCAGGCAATCTGATCTGGGGCATGTCCGTCAGCACCGATGGTGATGATCTCACCTCCCAGCTCCCGATACCGGTGCAGGATTTCTTCCGTTGGGTTTGGGTGCCCGAGACCATATTTGAATCCGGCCATATTCAGCTCGATGCCCTTACCGTGAGCGATAAGCTGCCGCAGGATTTCGTCAATGACATCTTTGTATTTGTCATAACTGTAATTTTTGTTTTTTTCCGGTCCGTAACGAACCACATAGTCAATGTGGCCGTATACATCAAATTCATGAAAGGCAGCGATGTTTTCTAGAATGGATTCAAAATATTCCAGATAAGCGGCATGCTCGCTGCGTCCTTCATAATAAGCCGGATAATATGGATCGAGGCCGTGCACCACATGGGAGGATCCGATGACAAAATCAAAATCCGTTTCCTGTAGTATTTCATGGTGCTTCTTCGCAAGATGCGGCTGCAATCCCAGTTCAATACCGAAGTTGATGTTCAGGGAATCAGAAAAATCAGCCTGCAGCTGACGGATTCCTTTTTCATATTGAGGAAAATCAATGGTGAATAAATCGGGTTCATCCGGGTAATCATAATCAAGGTGATCGGTAATGCAGATTCCAGCCAGATTTTTTTCGATGGCGGAACGTGCCATAGCAGCAGGATCGGCGTTGCTGTCACCGGAAAAATGAGTGTGCATATGTGTATCCCAAAGCATGAAAATGTCTCCTTTCAAAGGTGATATAAGGACTATATTATATATTGTGCAAAATATAAACTTTGAAAAACAGCGTGGTTATGCGGTTTCCTGAAACTATGATAAGCACAGCAGTACATTTTTGTCAATCCAATCCGTGCATTTTGAATAGGAAAAATGATCGAAATTCTAAAAAAAGGAAAAAGTTTTATGCAATTACTACAAAAGCACAGAGTGAGACTTGGACTATAATATCAAAACTAGGGAAATAGCATCTGTAAAACTTGTACAAATTGCTAAAAAAAGAGAAAAAAAGAAACAAGATGGTGAAAAAATTAACAAAGTTAAAATAAGCGGTTGAAAACTATTGAAAAACTCAGTCATATTCGTTAAAATATAAGCAGATTGGATGAGACATCAATGAACAGACAACAGTTGAGACATCCAAAAATAAACCACCGGATGATCCGGATACATTTTAATTCTAGGAGGAATGAAAAAATGGCAGTAAAAGTAGCAATTAATGGATTTGGACGTATTGGACGTCTTGCTTTCAGACAGATGTTTGGTGCAGAGGGATATGAAATCGTAGCAATCAACGATCTTACAAGCCCGAAAATGCTTGCTCATTTATTAAAATATGACTCTTCTCAGGGTAAATATGCAAAAGCTGATACAGTTTCTGCTGGAGAAGATTCTATCACAGTTGATGGAAAAGAAATCAAAATCTACAAAGAGCCAGATGCAAATAATTGCCCATGGGGTGCTTTAGACGTAGACGTAGTTTTAGAGTGTTCCGGATTCTATACATCCAAAGAGAAAGCACAGGCTCATATCAATGCAGGTGCTAAGAAAGTTGTTATTTCCGCTCCGGCTGGAAACGACCTTCCTACCGTTGTTTACAATGTAAACCATGATGTATTAACAAAAGAAGATACAATTATTTCCGCAGCTTCCTGTACAACAAACTGCCTTGCTCCGATGACAAAGGCATTAAACGACCTTGTTAAGATCAAATCCGGTATCATGTGCACAATCCACGCTTATACAGGCGATCAGATGACACTTGACGGACCACAGAGAAAAGGCGATTTAAGAAGAAGCCGTGCTGCAGCAGTTAACATCGTTCCAAACAGCACAGGTGCTGCAAAAGCAATCGGTCTGGTAATCCCAGAGTTATCCGGTAAATTAATCGGAGCTGCTCAGCGTGTACCGACCCCGACAGGTTCTACAACAATCTTAAACGCAGTTGTTGAAGGCAACGTAACAGTTGATGAGATCAACGCAGCTATGAAAGCAGCTTCTAACGAGTCCTTCGGCTACAACGTAGATGAGATCGTTTCTTCCGATATCGTAGGAATGACATATGGTTCTCTCTTCGATGCAACTCAGACAATGGTTCTTCCGTTAGACAACGGAACAACTCAGGTTCAGGTTGTTTCATGGTATGACAATGAGAACAGCTATACAAGCCAGATGGTTCGTACAATCAAATACTTCGCAGAGTTAGCATAATCAACACTCTATAAAGTATAACAAAGACTCACTGCAGGGTCCGGTCTTTTGGACCGGACCCTGTTTCAATGTAAAAGCAGGATAAGGAGACAATATCATGGGATTAAATAAAAAAACAGTAGATGATATTAACGTAAAAGGACTCAGAGTTCTTTGCAGATGCGATTTCAACGTACCGTTAAAAGATGGCAAGATCACAGACGAGAACCGTCTCGTTGCAGCTCTTCCTACCATCAAAAAACTGATTGCTGACGGAGGCAAAGTAATTCTCTGCTCTCACCTTGGCAAAGTAAAAACAGAGGAAGATAAAAAAACAAAAACGCTTGCACCGGTTGCAGTACGTTTATCCGAACTGTTAGGACAGGAAGTAAAATTTGCAGCTGATCCGGAAGTTGTAGGACCGAATGCAAAAGCAGCAGTAGAGGCTATGAAGGATGGCGATGTAATCCTTCTTGAGAATACTCGTTTCAGACCGGAAGAGACAAAAAACGGAGAAGCTTTTTCCAAAGACCTTGCTTCCATCTGTGATGTATTTGTAAACGACGCATTTGGAACCGCTCACAGAGCACACTGCTCCAACGTAGGTGTTGCAGGTCTGGTTGATACTGCTGTTGTTGGTTACTTAATGCAGAAAGAGATTGATTTCCTCGGAAACGCAGTAAATACACCGGAAAGACCGTTCGTGGCAATTCTTGGCGGTGCAAAAGTAGCAGATAAATTAAACGTAATCTCCAACCTGCTTGAAAAATGTGATACCCTGATCATCGGTGGTGGTATGGCATTTACATTCCTGAAAGCAAAAGGATATGAAGTAGGAAACTCTTTGGTAGATGATACAAAGATCGATTACTGCAAAGAGATGATGGACAAAGCTGAGAAACTTGGCAAGAAATTACTTCTCCCAATCGATACTACAATCGCAGATGGTTTCCCGAATCCGATTGATGCAGAGATCGCAGTAGAAGTTGTTGCATCTGATGCAATTCCGGCTGACAAAGAAGGTCTTGATATCGGAACAAAAACAGCTGAGTTATATGCAGATGCAGTAAAATCCGCAAAAACAGTTGTATGGAACGGACCGATGGGTGTATTCGAGAACCCAATCCTTGCAAAAGGTACCATTGCAGTTGCAAAATCTCTGGCAGAGACAGATGCTACAACAATCATCGGTGGCGGTGATTCCGCAGCAGCTGTAAACCAGCTTGGATTTGGTGACAAGATGACACATATTTCCACAGGTGGCGGAGCTTCTCTGGAATTCCTTGAAGGAAAGGAACTGCCAGGCGTAGCAGCAGCAAACGACAAGTAAATTTTCCATAAATTCAATGATTACTGCGTTAGGAAATGTTCGGCGTACTACTCTGTACGCCTTCACATTCCCTGTCTTGTACTAATTGAATTTCTGAAAAAATTATATATCAATCCCATATATGAGATAATTGCTTCGTTAGATGAGACTTGACGTACCGCTATGTACGTCTGCGTCTCATCTGCCTTGCACTGATTCCATATCTGGAATTTTTGAAGCTTTTGTACTAATTGAATTTCTGAAAAATTTATATTACGAATATATACAATTTGGAAATTTATGTATTAAAATGTAAGGAGAAAAAGGCGAAATGGCTAGAAGAAAAATTATCGCAGGTAACTGGAAAATGAACAAAACACCGAGCGAGGCAGTTGCTCTGGTGAACGAGTTAAAACCGTTAGTAGCAAATGAGGATGTAGATGTAGTATTCTGTGTACCGGCTATCGATATCATCCCGGCTATGATTGCTGCAAAAGACAGCAACATCTGCATTGGTGCAGAGAACATGTATTTTGAGGAGAGTGGCGCTTATACAGGTGAAATTTCCCCGAATATGTTAGTTGACGCAGGTGTAAAATACGTTGTTCTCGGACATTCTGAGAGAAGAGAGTATTTTGCAGAGACAGATGAGACTGTAAACAAAAAAGTTCTGAAAGCTTTTGAGCATGGTATCACACCGATCATCTGCTGTGGTGAGACTCTGACACAGAGAAAACAGGGAATCTACCTTGACTGGATCCGTATGCAGATCAAAATCGCATTCCAGAACGTAACAGCAGATCAGGCAAAAACAGCAGTGATCGCTTACGAGCCAATCTGGGCAATCGGAACAGGTGAGACAGCTACTTCTGATCAGGCAGAGGAAGTATGCGGCGCAATCCGTGCATGCATCGCTGAAGTTTATGATGAGGCTACTGCAGAAGCAATCCGCATCCAGTACGGCGGATCTGTAAACGCAGGAAATGCAGCTGAGTTATTTGCAAAACCGGACATCGATGGTGGTCTGGTAGGTGGCGCTTCACTGAAAGCTGACTTCGGCAAAATCGTAAACTATAATAAATAAGATAATATTAACAATGCTTTTACAATTCAGAGCCATCCGCAAGACCGTTTGGCTCTGAATTTATCTCAGTCGAGAAGACTCCCACTTCTGCAAGTGGTGAGTAATAACAAGTCTTTCTCAGTGGGAGTACAATCTCCGACTGAGATAAACGCTCCGCGAGGATGTGCAGTGATTCTGAGAAGAATATGTCAGCTTTCGCTGACCAGAATCACGCACCAAGTCTCACATGCGTTCGACTTGAACTTAAACTAAATGGATGTTCCTGTCCGCATGAAGATGTTGTGAAACTAACATTTTGACAGGAGTTCAATGATACAGATTTTTTGGAGGAAAACATGAGTAAAAGACCAGTCGTATTAATGGTTTTAGATGGATATGGTTTAAATGACAATCCGGAAGGAAATGCTATCGCAATGGCTAAAACTCCGGTGATGGACAGTTTGATGAAAGATTATCCGTTTGTAAAAGGTGCCGCATCCGGTCTGGCAGTTGGTTTGCCGGATGGTCAGATGGGAAACTCTGAGGTTGGACATATGAATATCGGCGCAGGCCGAATCATTTACCAGGATCTGACCAGAATCACAAAAGCAATCGAGGATGGTGATTTCTTTGAAAACAAGGGATTACTGACTGCGATTGAAAATTGCAAAAAAAACAATTCAGACCTGCATCTGTGGGGACTGTTATCTGATGGTGGTGTACACAGCCATATCACACATCTGTACGGTCTGCTTGAGATGGCAAAAAAACATGGTTTGACAAACGTATATGTACATGCATTTTTGGACGGCCGTGATACACCGCCTGCTTCCGGAAAAGATTATATTGAACAGCTGGAAGCGAAAATGCAGGAAATTGGTGTAGGTAAGATTGCATCCATTTCCGGTCGTTATTATGCAATGGATCGTGATAATAACTGGGATCGTATCCAGAAGGCATATGATTCCCTGGTATCCGGAACCGGTGTACAGGCAACGGATGCAGTGAAAGCAATGGAAACTTCTTATGCAGACGGTGTGACAGATGAGTTTGTACTTCCGACGGTTATCACGGATGAAGCTGGCAAACCGGTTTCTGTTGTAAAAGAAAATGATTCCGTTATTTTCTTCAACTTCCGTCCGGATCGTGCCCGTGAGATCACCAGAGCATTCTGTGACGATGCATTTACCGGATTTGAACGTCCGTTTATTCCGCTGACCTATGTATGCTTCAAAGATTATGATGAGACAATTCCAAACAAGATCATTGCATTTGAGAAAGAATCCATCAAAAATACCTTTGGTGAGTTCCTTGCAGCACAGGGCAAAAAACAGCTCCGTCTGGCAGAGACAGAGAAATATGCACACGTTACCTTCTTCTTTAACGGTGGTGTAGAAGAACCAAATACAGATGAGGCACGTCTGCTGGTTGCGTCTCCGAAAGATGTTGCAACTTATGATCTGAAACCGGAGATGAGTGCTCCGGAAGTAGGCATGGATCTGGTAGAGGCGATCAAATCCGACAAGTATGATGTGATCATCATTAACTTTGCGAACCCGGATATGGTAGGTCATACTGGTGTGATCCCGGCAGCTGTTGCAGCTGTAGAGCGTGTGGACAGCCTGGTAGGTGATGCTGTACAGGCAGTCAAAGATGTAGATGGAATCCTGTTTATCTGCGCTGATCATGGAAATGCAGAGCAGATGATCGACTATACAACCGGAAATCCGCATACTGCTCATACAACAAATCCGGTACCGTTTATTCTGGTAAATGCAGATCCGGCTTACGGACTGGCAGAGGGAGGATGTCTGGCTGATATCGCTCCGACATTGATTGAGCTGATGGGATTAAAACAGCCGGAGGAAATGACCGGTCACAGTTTATTGATCAAAAAATAAATACCAAAGTAATTTGTGGATTTTCCGCGAGTAAGCTCTTTCGCCACACGACAGTATTCTTGTACTGTCGCGTGGCATTTTTTAACTTTCCGCTAGAAGGAGTATAAGCAATTGAACGAGACATTTATGAAAGAAAAACCGATTTTCCCGCTATTGTTGTCGATGTCCCTTCCGATGGTCATTTCTATGGCGGTAAACTCACTTTACAATATTGTAGACAGTTATTTTGTGGCAAAGATCAGTGAGGATGCCATGACGGCACTCTCTCTGGTATTTCCGATTCAGAACTTTATTAATGCAGTGGCGATTGGTTTTGGTGTAGGTATTAATGCTATGATCGCCCAGTATCTTGGCGCAGAAAGAAGAGACAAAGCGGATGAGACACTGACACAGGGGATGGTGCTGGCAGTGATTCACGGAATTGTCATGATGATTTTATGTATCATCGGCATTCCGTATTTTTTGAGATTATTTACCACAGATGCAAATGTGATTGCATTGGGGGTACGTTATGCAACGATTGTATTTTCTTTTTCTGTTATTCTTAGTGTGAATCTGACTTTTGAAAAAATGAATCAGGCGATTGGAAATATGAAAATCACCATGATAAGCCTGCTGATCGGATGTGGCCTGAATATTATACTGGATCCGATGATTATTTTCGGCATCGGACCATTTCCGAAACTTGGAATTGCAGGAGCTGCACTGGCAACCGGATTCGGACAGTGTGTACCGATTGTGATTTATATAGCTGCATATCTGAAAAGACCAAAGCGGGTGGCCTTCCGTCGGGAATATTTGCATTTGACCAGAGAAGTGACGAAGCGGCTCTACAGTATCGGTGTGCCGGCTATTTTGAATATGGCGTTGACCTCTGTATTGACCACAGCGCTGAATGCGATTCTGGCAGCATTTTCCCAGACGTATGTATTGGTGCTTGGTATTTATTATAAACTGCAAACGTTCTTATACATGCCGGCTAACGGAATTATTCAGGGGATGCGCCCACTGATCGGCTACAACTATGGTGCAGGAGAGCATAAACGTGTGGAGCAGCTGTACCGCCTGACATTGCTCTTGAATATTTGCATTATGACAGCAGGCATGATCCTGTGCCTGACAATTCCGGGAAAACTGATGGGGGCATTTGCTGAAAATCCACAAACTATTCAGAATGGTGTGACTGCATTACATATTATCTGTTTCGGGTTCATTTTATCCGCAGTGTCTGTTACAGCCTGTGGTGCACTCGAAGGATTAGGGAAAGGAATACCATCTTTACTTATTTCCTTATCGCGTTATGTGGTACTGATTATTCCGCTGGCATTTATTTTTAGTCGATTCTTTGGAGCTGCTGGCGTATGGCATGCTTTTTGGGTGACAGAAGCATTGAGTGCAGTATTTGCAGTGATAATCTATCGGCGTAGTGTGAAGACAGAATCATTTATAGAAGCAGAATAGGAAATAAATATTAGAAATACTAATAAAAGAGAAAAAATATACAAAAATACTAATAAATAAAGCGGGATTTTCTACATGAACTTTTCCATTCTGAAGCCTTTGTTGATTGACGAATGTTTTTCAAATGTATTATACTTAAATTACGTTGCAAAAGTTCTGTTTATGATAAATACAATGTATGTGGTTTGACCATGTTTTTGTAAACAGAATCGTTTGCGGAAAATACAGAGACTAAATAAGTACAATACAGAGAAAAGGGGAATCAATCGCTATGAGTATTCAGACATTCAAACCGGTGAAAGAGGGAAAAGTACGTGAGGTTTATGATATTGGTGACAGCCTGATCATTACCGCAACAGACAGAATTTCTGCCTTTGATGTAATTTTAAAAAATAAAGTAGAGAAAAAAGGTACGATTCTGACAAAAATGTCAGAGTTCTGGTTCGATTTTACAAAGGATATTTTACCGAACCATATGATTTCAACGGATGTAAAAGATATGCCGGAATTTTTCCAGAATGAGAGATTTGATGGAAACAGCATGAAATGTAAGAAACTTGAGATGCTGCCGGTAGAGTGTATTGTACGTGGCTATATTACAGGAAGCGGCTGGGCAAGCTACTGTGAGAACGGAACCGTTTGTGGCATCAAACTTCCGGAGGGATTAAAAGAATCCGAGAAACTGCCGGAGCCGATCTACACACCATCCACAAAAGCTGAGATCGGTGATCATGATGAGAATGTAAGTTTTGAGCAGACAGTGATCAATCTGGAGAAAATCTATCCGGGCAAAGGACAGGAGTATGCTGAGAAATTGCGTGATTACACCATTGCACTTTACAAAAAATGTGCAGAGTACGCATTAAGCAAAGGGATTATCATTGCAGATACAAAATTTGAGTTTGGTCTGGATGAGAACGGCAATGTCATCCTCGGTGATGAGATGCTGACACCGGACAGCTCCCGTTTCTGGCCATTAGAGGGATATGAGCCGGGTAAAGGACAGCCGTCCTATGACAAACAGTTTGTAAGAGACTGGTTAAAAGCAAATCCGGACAGCGATTACCTGCTCCCGGAAGAAGTAATTAAAAAGACAGTTGATAAATATAAGGAAGCATATGAACTGTTGACTGGAAAAGAATTCCAGGCATAAACCGCATAGTTGGAGGGAATAGATTCATGCTGGAAAACAAAATGGAACAGACCATTGCACAGGACGAATTACATGAGGAGTGCGGTGTCTTTGGTATCTATGATTTAGACGGACAAGATGTGGCATCTACCATTTATTATGGCCTGTTCGCCCTGCAGCACCGTGGACAGGAGAGCTGCGGTATCGCAGTCAGCGAGACACAGGGACCGAAAGGTAAAGTATCCAGTTTTAAGGATATGGGGCTTGTCAATGAAGTATTTGATGCAGAGAAACTGGAGCGTCTGAAAGGTGATATCGGTGTCGGTCATGTGCGTTATTCGACTGCCGGTGCATCCACCAGAGAAAATGCACAGCCGTTAGTGCTGAATTATGTGAAAGGTACACTGGCACTGGCTCACAACGGAAACCTGATCAACGCCAATGAACTGCGTCACGATCTGGAATATACAGGTGCAATTTTTCAGACAACCATTGATTCTGAAGTTATCGCATATCACATTGCAAGAGAGCGTTTGAAAGTCGGTACCGTTGAGGAAGCCGTACAGCGCGCTGCCGCAAAAATGAAAGGTGCGTATTCTATCGTTGTCATGAGTCCGAGAAAATTGATCGGTGCCCGCGATCCATATGGATTCAAGCCATTATGTATCGGCAAACGTGACAACTCTTATATTATTACATCTGAAACCTGTGCCCTGGAGACGATCGGTGCAGAGTTTATACGTGATGTAAAACCGGGTGAGGTCGTTACCATTAACGGTGACGGCGAGATTTCATCTGATATGACAAACGCCATTGATCCGTGCAAACAGGGAAGATGTATTTTTGAGTATATTTATTTTGCAAGAGCTGACAGTCATTTTGACGGCATCAGTGTCTATGATGCCAGAATCAAAGCCGGCAGATTTCTGGCGCAGGATTCCCCGGTAGAAGCAGATCTGGTGGTAGGTGTTCCGGAGTCCGGTAATGCGGCCGCGCTTGGCTATGCCATGGAATCCGGCATTCCATACGGTACCGCATTTGTCAAAAACAGTTATGTGGGACGTACTTTCATCAAGCCGAAGCAGAGCAGCCGTGAGCAGAGTGTCCGTGTAAAATTAAATGTTGTAAAAGAAGCAGTTGCAGGAAAGCGGATCATTATGATCGACGATTCCATCGTGCGGGGAACGACATCCGGCCTGATCGTAAATATGCTGAAGGAAGCAGGCGCAAAAGAAGTGCATGTGCGTATCAGTGCACCGCCATTCTTATGGCCGTGTTACTTCGGAACAGATATCCCTGCCAGAGAGCAGCTGATTGCTTACAATCGTTCGATTGAGGATATCCGCGATCTGATCGGAGCAGATTCCCTTGGCTATCTGCGCATTGAACGTCTGAAGGAAATGGTGAGCGGTCTGCCGATTTGTGAGGGATGTTTCACAGGGACATATCCGTTAGCTCCGCCGACAGAAGACATTCGTGGTGAATATGAGCGATAAAATTTTATTGCAATAAAAATTAACAGAAATGAGGAGAACAACTATGAGTACAGATAGATATACAAGTCCGCTTTCTGAGCGTTATGCAAGCAAGGAGATGCAGTATATTTTTTCACCGGAAATGAAATTCCGTACATGGAGACGTCTCTGGATCGCACTTGCTGAGACAGAGAAGGAATTGGGCCTGGATATTACACAGGAGCAGATTGATGAGCTGAAAGCACACAAAGACGACATCAACTTCGAAGTAGCAAAAGAACGTGAAAAACTGGTGCGTCATGACGTGATGTCTCATGTTTACGCATATGGTGTACAGTGTCCGAAAGCAAAAGGCATTATTCATCTCGGTGCGACATCCTGTTACGTTGGTGACAACACAGATATTATTCTGATGTCTGAGGCTCTGAAATTAGTTCGTAAAAAACTGGTAAACGTTATCGCAGAGCTTGCAAAATTTGCTGATCGTTACAAAGAACTGCCGACGCTGGCCTTTACTCATTTTCAGCCGGCACAGCCGACTACAGTTGGAAAACGTGCCACACTGTGGACACAGGAATTCATGATGGATCTGGAAGATCTTGATTATGTGCTTGATTCGTTGAAATTACTTGGTTCTAAAGGAACCACAGGAACACAGGCAAGTTTCCTGGAATTATTTGAAGGAGATCAGGAAACCATCGACAAGATTGACCCGATGATTGCAGCAAAGATGGGATTCAAGGACTGCTATCCGGTATCCGGACAGACTTATTCCAGAAAAGTAGATACCAGAGTATTGAATGTTGTTGCAGGAATCGCTGCAAGTGCACATAAAATGTCAAATGATATCCGTCTGCTTCAGCATCTGAAAGAAGTAGAAGAACCGTTTGAGAAAAATCAGATTGGATCTTCTGCAATGGCTTACAAGAGAAATCCGATGAGAAGTGAGCGTATTGCTTCCATTTCCAGATATGTGATGATCGATGCCTTAAATCCGGCGATTACATCCGCAACCCAGTGGTTCGAGCGTACACTGGATGATTCTGCAAACAAACGTCTCAGTGTGGCAGAAGGCTTCCTTGCTATTGACGGCGTACTTGATCTGTGCCTGAACGTCGTAGACGGACTGGTCGTATATGATAAAGTTATTACCAAACATCTGATGAGCGAACTTCCGTTTATGGCTACAGAGAATATCATGATGGATGCTGTAAAGAACGGTGGAGATCGTCAGGAACTTCATGAAAAAATCCGTCAGCTCTCCATGGAGGCCGGTGCAAATGTAAAACAGAATGGTCTGGACAATAATCTTCTGGAACTTATCGCAGCAGATGAAAGCTTCGGCCTGACACTGGAAGATCTGCAGGCAAATATGGATCCATCCAAATATGTGGGACGTGCTCCGCTGCAGGTGGAAAACTTCCTGAAAAACCATGTAAATCCGGTTCTGGAAGCAAACAAAGAAATACTTGGAATGACAGCAGAAATCAACGTGTAAAATTCTGCTTCGTGTAAATGAAAAAACAAACTGAAAATAACTCCAACATGGACATGAAAAATTTTCTGTGTCCGCTGCGTCGCTTATCTCCGACCGCTCCCGCGAACTCGGCTGCAAAAACAGCAGCCTCAGACACACTCACGCGGTCGGGCCAGACGCAACAGCCACGACGAAAATTTTCCAACGATCCATTGTTTGGAGTTATTTTCAGTTTTGTTCTATTTCAATATGTAAATGGCGAAATCAGAGAAAATTTCCTCAACGAACGATTAAGTGAATGACCGAGTTTTACGAGGTTTTGCGCGAGTGGGAACGACCTCTTTTTCAGGCGTGGGAACGAGTGCGATGAAACCGAAGTGAAATGAGGGTAATGAACGTCTAGTGAGTGAGGAAATTTTCTCTGATTTCGCCTTAAATAAAAAATAAAAAACAAATCTCAAGCCTCCCCGGGAACGGAAGTTTTGTGCTGCCGTGCATATTCCGTGGGAGGCATCCCCATCTGTTTATGAAATACCTTGGAAAAGTAGAGACTGTTTTCAAATCCAACGGATTCTGCAATATCGATCATAGACATTTCGTTATGCGTCAGCAGATAACAAGCCTGCTTGATGCGATACTCACTCAGATATTCTTTCGGGGACTTGTTCAGTACCGCCTGAAATGCCCGGCACAGATAGCTGCGGCTCAGCCCGACATATGCTGCCATGTCATTCACGGTAATGGGAGAACTGTAATTGGAAGAAATGTACTCAATGGTTTTTATGACATAACTTTCCTTACGGCTCAGTTTGTTCTTATTTTCTGCTTCCCTCATATAAATAGCAAGGAGCATGTACAGATAACCGGCCATTTCCACCGAGTTGATAAAGTCATTGCCCCGGGTATTGTAAATCTGGTTCATGCGCTGGTTGATCTCACCGCTGTGGATGTTATTGTAGGTCACCGGAAAGGATGGTGTGAACCGTGTGGCCTTCAGTATGGAAGGTGCATCGTTTCCGGTAAATCCAATCCAGGAATATTCCCATGGATTTTCCTTGTCAGCATAGTACCAGACTTCGTGATTTGGATAGATCAGAAAGGAATCCCCGGCCTTCAGTGTATAGAGTTTTCCGTTGCAGTGATAGTATCCCTTGCCGGTCACGATGTGGTGGATCAGGTAATGATCTTTCACACCGGGTCCCCAGTGGTGGTTTGGGTCACATTTTTGATGGCCTACATTGCATACTGACAGGGAAAAAAGTTCATATTTGCGTATTTTGTAAGAATCTTTGTAAAAATCACTCATTTTTTGCCCCCTATGATAAATCAAGATTAGCATAAAGAAAAAGAAAAAACAACATTTTTACATATTTTGCACACATTTCCATATAGGAATTTATGCAGAAAGAAAGTACAATGAACTTAATCAGAGCGGAAAAGAAAAACACTGGCTCTGGAGTGTTAAAATGTAATAAAAAGAAAAATGAAGAAGATGGAGGGGTTCGATGAAAGATCAGTTAGTAAAAGTATTTAAAGAAAAATTTGGAAGCGAAGGTGATATCCGCAGCTATTTTGCTCCGGGCAGAGTAAACCTGATCGGTGAGCATACCGATTATAATGGCGGACATGTATTTCCATGTGCACTGACCATTGGTACCTATGCGATTGTCAGAAAACGTGAAGACCGCAACTTCCGTTTTTATTCTACAAACTTTGAGAGTCTTGGTGTGATCGAGGCGAGTCTTGATAATCTGAAATATGACAAAGCACTTGACTGGACTAACTATCCACTGGGGGTTGTATGGGCATTCATTGAGAAAGGCTACCCGGTTGACTGTGGTTTTGATATGCTGTTATTCGGAAATATCCCGAATGGTTCCGGACTTTCCTCTTCTGCATCCGTAGAAGTTGTAACCGGCGTAGCACTGCGTGATCTCTTTGGATATGATGATATTTCCATGATTGACATTGCATTGTTTGGTCAGTATTCCGAGAATAACTTTAATGGTGTAAATTGTGGTATCATGGATCAGTTTGCCATCGCAATGGGCAAAAAAGATCAGGCTATCTTCCTGGATACCAGTGATCTTTCCTATACATATGCACCGATCAAACTGGCAGATGAGAAGATTGTTATCGCATGCAGCAACAAGAAGCGTGGTCTTGGAGATTCCAAATACAACGAGCGCCGCGCAGAGTGCGAGGAAGCTCTGGCAGAACTTCAGACAAAACTGGACATCAAAGCACTTGGTGAACTTTCTGAGGAAGAGTTTGAGGCAAACAAAGATCTGATCAAGAGTGAAGTACGTCAGCGTCGTGCAAAGCATGCCGTTTATGAGAATCAGCGTACATTAAAAGCAGTAGATGCCCTGAAAGCAGGTAATCTGGAAGAATTCGGAAAACTGATGAACGCATCTCATGTATCCCTCCGTGACGATTATGAAGTAACCGGCATTGAGTTGGATACATTGGTAGAGAATGCATGGGAGCAGGAAGGTGTTATCGGTTCCCGTATGACCGGAGCAGGTTTCGGTGGTTGTACCGTAAGTATTGTAAAAACAGACTGTGTAGATAAATTTATTGAAAATGTAGGAAAAGCATATCTGGAGAAAATCGGTTATGCGGCTGATTTCTATGTAGTAGAAATCGGTGACGGCGGAAGAGTATTAGCATAATTCAGGAATGCCTTCGGCATTCTTACTGCTGTGTGATAGGAGGAGGAACATACGAAATGTCTGATTTATATGTGGCAAGACTGGTACAGTACGGAATTGAGTCCGGTCTGATCCCGGAGGAGGAGCGGATTTACAGTACGAACCAGATTCTTGAAGTAATGAAAAAAGATGATTATGAGGCACCGACAGCCGAAGAAGTCGGCACAGAGATCGATCTGGCAGATACATTGGGACATCTTCTGGATGAAGCATTGGAGAGCGGTGTACTGGAGGATGGTGGAATCGTATCCAGAGATTTGTTTGATACAAAGCTGATGAACTGTCTGACCCCGCGTCCGGCACAGGTGATCGCGAAATTCCGTGAGGACTATGCAGAAAACCCGAAGAAAGCGACCGATCATTATTATAACTTCAGTGTGGCTACCAACTATATCCGTAAGGATCGTATTGCAAAAGACCGTCGCTGGAAAGTGCCGTCAGAGTATGGCGAGATCGATATCACCATCAATCTGAGTAAACCGGAAAAAGATCCGAAAGCCATTGCAGCAGCAAAACTGGCAAAACAGTCTGCTTATCCGAAGTGTCAGCTTTGTGTGGAAAATGAAGGTTATGCAGGGCGTCTGAATCATCCGGCCCGTCAGAACCATCGTATCATTCCGATCACGATCAATGGCGGAAACTGGGGATTTCAGTATTCACCGTATGTATATTATAACGAACACTGCATCGTATTTAACGGCGAGCATACACCGATGAAAATTGAACGTGCTACCTTCCGTAAACTGTTCGATTTTGTAAAACAGTTTCCACATTATTTCCTTGGGTCCAATGCGGATCTGCCAATTGTTGGCGGTTCTATCTTGAGCCATGATCATTTCCAGGGAGGACACTACACCTTTGCCATGGAAAAGGCAGAGTTTGAGAAGAACATTACCATTCCGGGATTTGAAGATGTGGAAGCAGGTATTGTGCACTGGCCGTTATCTGTGATCCGTATCCGCAGCAATGATGATGAAAGACTGGTAGAACTTGCAGATCACATTCTGAAAGCATGGCGTGGTTATACTGACGAAGATGCATTTGTTTTTGCAGAGACAGATGGAGAACCGCATAATACGATCACACCGATCGCGCGTATGCGTGATGGCAAATATGAGCTGGATCTGGCATTGCGTAACAATATCACCACGGAAGAATGCCCGTTGGGTGTATATCATCCGCATGCAGAGTTGCATCACATCAAAAAAGAAAATATCGGTCTGATCGAGGTGATGGGGCTTGCGGTACTTCCGGCCCGTCTGAAGAATGAGATGGATGAGCTGGCTGCCTATATTCTGGAAGGCAAAGACATCCGTTCCAATGAGACCATTGAAAAACATGCAGACTGGGTAGAGACTTTCCGTGATCAGTATACATTTACGGAAGAAAATGTAGAAGATATTCTGCAGCAGGAAATCGGAAAAGTTTTTGTAAAGGTACTGGAAGATGCCGGTGTATATAAATGCACCGAAGAAGGCAGAAAAGCATTTGACAGATTTATTGCAAGTTTATAGAATATAACTATTCAGGGGCGCATCGTAAACGCAATTTTACGGGCTGGTTCTGAACTGTTATAAAAATGTATATATAAGGAGGAAATTAGTATGCATATTTTAGTAACCGGAGGCGCAGGCTACATCGGAAGCCATACATGTGTCGAACTGCTGAACGCAGGTTATGAAGTAACTGTCGTAGATAATCTTTACAATTCCAGCGAAAAAGCACTGGATCGTGTACAGGAGATCGCAGGAAAAGCAGTGAAATTTTACAAAGCAGATATTCAGGACAGAGATGCCATGAACAAAATTTTCGATGAAAACAAGTTCGATGCTGTTATCCATTTCGCAGGATTAAAAGCAGTTGGCGAGTCTGTCGCAAAACCAATCGAATATTATCAGAACAATATCGGCGGAACACTTGTGCTGACAGATGTTATGCGTCATCACGGATGCAAAAATATCATCTTCAGTTCTTCCGCAACAGTATATGGAGATCCGGCAATCATCCCGATCACAGAAGAGTGCCCGAAAGGAACATGCACCAATCCGTATGGCTGGAGCAAGAGTATGTTGGAGCAGATCCTGACAGATATCCATACTTCTGATCCGGAATGGAATGTAGTATTACTTCGCTACTTTAATCCGATCGGAGCACACAAGAGCGGTAAGATTGGTGAAGATCCGAAAGGTATCCCGAACAATCTGCTTCCGTATGTCGCTCAGGTTGCTATCGGAAAATTAGAATGCCTTGGTGTATTCGGAGATGACTATGATACACCGGACGGAACCGGCGTGCGTGATTATATCCATGTCGTAGATCTGGCACTCGGTCATGTAAAAGCTGTTGAGAAACTGGCAGATAATGATGGTGTATCCATTTACAATCTCGGTACCGGAAACGGATATAGTGTGCTTCAGGTAGTTCATGCATTTGAAAAAGCATGCGGTCATGCGATTAACTATGCAATTAAACCGCGTCGCCCGGGTGATATCGCTATGTGCTACTGTGATCCGGCAAAAGCAAAGAAAGAGCTTGGCTGGGAGGCTCAGTACGGTATTGAGGATATGTGTGCCGATTCCTGGAGATGGCAGAGTCAGAATCCAAACGGATATGCGGACTGAAAGGATTTTTTTGACTGAATGAATGACTATAAGATTACGCAACAGGTAAAGCGGAAATCAAAACGGTTTGCAAAACCATTGTCCATAGTTATGGTTGTGATGGCTGTGGTACTGGTAATTCTTGCAATCATTTTTGATACGGGACTGATGCTTCCTGCATTTTTGTTTGCAGTGCTGTACTATATTTTTTCTATTAATACTGACCGGGAGTACGAATATTGCCTGGAAAACGGCGTGCTGACCATAGCTGTGATCCGGGGAAAGCGACGCCGGAAAACAGCACATACGCTGATGATGCAGGATATGGAAGTGATCGCACCGAACTGGCATGAAGCTGTGGCAAAATATCGCAAGAACGGTGGTACGGAAAAACTGAAAAAGTTTGACTATACTTCTTACGATGACAATATTCCGTATTATACGATGATCGTGTATGAGAACAAAGAAAAAATCAAACTGTTACTGGATTTGAACGACAGCATGCTGGAAGCAGTCAAACGTGTTTATCCGCAGAAGGTGTATATGCGATGAAAAAAGCAAAAGGTAAAATGGAATTGCGCTATTACGATATTCCGCAAAACGAGTTCCTGATTGCCTTACAGAATCAGAACTGGCAGAATAAATACCAGACAGAGGAAGACGGGCTTCACTTTCACAATCTGTTGGAGATCGGCCTTTGCGTTCAGGGATATGGTATTATGCGCCTGGAAGAAGAAAACGTACATTTTGAAACCGGTATGCTGACTATTATCCCTGCAAATTTTCCGCACAGCACGATGCCGCAGGCACCGGAGGGAAATACATGGGCTTACTTATTTGTAGATCCGGAGAAGATCCTGGCATCCGTTTATCCGGATGATATTCTGATGCAGCAGAAGATGTTGGAAAATATCAACCAGAGAGCATACATCGGTAAAAAGGAGACGGTTCCGAATCTGAACCGCATTGTTTCTGCTATTTTTTATGAGATGCAGCAGAAACCGGATTTTTACCGGGATAGTGTCAGAGGCCTTTCCTTGTCTCTGATGATGATGATCGCCCGGTTGAACAATAAGCTGGGTCCGACTACGGAAGGTGTACGCCAGAAGAACGGATTCGATCAGATTCGTCCTGCGCTGGAGCATATTCGTGATAATTTTGCCAATCCGACAAAGATTGCGCAGATTGCTTCTGTGTGTCATATGAGTGAGTCTCATTTTCGCAGACTCTTTGAGGAAAATATGGGAATGACACCGGTGGATTATCTGAATCAGGTCCGGATTAAAAAAGCCTGTGATATGATTCGTAAAACAGGGTATTCCATGGAAGAAATTGCCGTGAAGGTGGGATTTTCCACGACATCTACGTTCAACCGAAATTTCAAACGGATCGTGGGCACGTCACCGTATCACTGGAAAAAGTCACCGGAGAATTTTGAAACCAAACTGGCAGATTTCAATATACTGGTGGAAAAAGGTTGGTAAAAACTTACTGTTAAGTGTTATATCATATTATGAGAAAAGAGAAAGAATCATATGTGTAGTTAGAAAACAGATAACTGCCATATGATTCTTTTTTGTTTGAGAGGAAATTACATTGAATTTCCTCTCAAACAAAAGCATTTCGTGCAATCAATGCGCACTCGCACGCGACGAAATGAATGTGGGGAATATAAGCTGTTTTTGTGGATTACCATACGGTAATTGGTGAAAATATTGTAGAACCACCGTATTTTATTCGTGAAAAACACGAAAAAGTGAAAGAAAATAGTCAAAAAAGAGAGAAAAATGCAAAAAAAGATAAAAAGAAGATACCATTAAAAATAAAAAATATGCAACATGACGATAAAAAGTCAAATATGCATGTATTGTGAGAAAAAATGCAAACTATACTATATATGCGTATAGTATAATATGTACATCTTGATGCAGGAGATAAAACAATATTTGATTAATATAAACAAATGACTTTATGCATCAGAATAATTCATGAGGAGGAGAAAACATGAAAAAGAAAGTAATTTCACTTATGCTCATTGGTGCTATGGTAGCTTCTATGGCAGCTTGTGGCAACAATGGCGGTGACAAGGGTGGCACAAAAGACAATGACACATCCGCAGCAGATGAGGCTGATGGCGGAGCAAGTGAGGGTGGCGACACCTTAACCGTTTGGACATGGGATCCAAAATTCAATATTCCGGCAATCAAAGAAGCTGGAAACATCTACAAAGCTGATCATCCGGACTTCAATCTTAAAGTAGTTGAGACATTATCCGATGACTGCGAGTCCAAATTAATTGCAGCAGCAGAAGGTGGAGATCTTTCCACATTACCGGACATCGTTCTGATGCAGGATAACTCTTATCAGAAATTCGTAACAGCTTATCCGGAAGCATTTGAAGACTTAACAGATTCCGGAATTGATTTCTCTCAGTTCCCAGCTGGAAAACTTGCTTATTCAACAGTTGATGGCAAAAACTACGGTGTTCCGTTCGACAACGGTGCTGTAATCGGTGCTTACAGAACAGATATTCTTGAGCAGGCTGGTTACACAACAGCAGATCTGACAGATATTGACTGGAACAGATTTATCGAGATCGGTAAAGACGTTAAAGAGAAAACAGGTGTATACATGTTATCCGGACAGGCTGATTCCCCGGATACAATTATGATGATGCTTCAGTCTGCAGGAGCTTCCCTCTTTGATGAAGACGGAAAACCGGCTATGACAGACAATGCTGCATTAAAAGAGTGTATCGATATCTACAAAACAATGGTAGATGAAGGAATTTACCTCGAAGTAAACAAATGGGATGACTATGTAACATCTATTACAAAAGGAAGTGTTGCAGGCGTTATCAATGGTAACTGGATTATCGCTACTATCCAGGGTATGGAAGATACAGCCGGCAAATGGGAAATCACAAATATGCCGAAACTGATCAAAACTCCAAACGCAACAAACTACTCTAACAACGGTGGTTCTTCCTGGTATATTACATCCAACTGCAAGAACAAAGATCTGGCAATTGACTTCTTAAAGAGCACATTTGCTGGCAGCGTAGAACTTTATGATAAGATCCTTGCGTCAACTGGTGCTATTGCTACATACCTTCCGGCAGGAGAGTCTGAGAAATATGCTGAGCCAGTGGCATACTGGAGTAATCAGCCGATCTTCAAGACAATTGTAGAGTACTCCAAACTGACACCTGCAAACAATACAAGCCCATACTACTATGATGGACGTAATGCAATCGGAACACAGATCCAGAACATCATGAACGGTGCTGATATTGATTCCGCTATTGCTGATGCACAGGCTGAAGTTGAATTTTCTATGCAGTAATTCATTTCTGATTTTGAGATGACAACCTATTTTTAAAAATATGCGGGGGGCTGCCTGGCAGTTCCCCGAATATTATTTGCGAAGGGGGTTTTGAGGTGGAACCTAAGAAAAAAGGCATGACCTTAGTTGCAAAGCAGAAAGCGGCAGGATGGCTATTCCTGGTGCCGGCATCTGCAATGATTGCAATTATGAGCTTTTTCCCGATGGTAAAGGCATTTATCATTTCTTTACAGACTGGTAGAGGTCTGAATATGCACTTTGCCGGATTTTCAAATTATGTACGTATGTTCCAGGATAAAGTATTTTTACGTTCCGTTGGAAATACATTCTTTTACCTGATCATTCAGGTACCGATCATGCTTGTGCTTGCAATTTTACTTGCACAGCTTTTGAACAACAGAGATCTGAAACTGAGAGGTTTCTTCCGTACATGTGTATTCCTTCCATGTGCAACATCTCTGGTATCTTATGCATTGATCTTCCGTTTCCTGTTCGCTCAGGATGGATTTATCAATAATGCTTTAATCGGACTTGGTATTCTTGATACAGGATATAATTTCCTTGGAAATGCCATGAGTGCCAAGTTTGTAATCATTATCGCGCTGGTATGGAGATGGACAGGTTACAACATGGTATTTTACCTGGCCGGCTTACAGAACATTGAGTACTCCGTATATGAGGCAGCTAAAATTGATGGTGCCAACGGATGGAAGACATTCTGGAGCATTACCGTACCATTGTTAAAACCGACAATTATCATGACATTTATCATGTCAATTAACGGTACATTACAGTTGTTCGATGAGTCAGTCAACCTGACAAATGGTGGACCTGCAAATGCAACCATTACAATGTCACATTATATTTACAACACATGTTTCGTGCGTTCTCCTAACTTCGGATACGCATCCGCAATGTCATTCTTCGTATTTATCCTTGTGGCAATCCTTGCGTTTATCAATATGAAAGTAGGTGATACACGTGACTAAAAAGAAAAACAAATCAATGATTCAGCGTCGTCTGATTCCTACTTATATTTTCCTTGCAATCGTGTCTCTGGTATCGGTATTCCCGTTCTACTGGATGATCATGGCTGCTACAAATGATTATGTTGATATTTCGAGAGGTAAATTAACATTTGGTACAGCAGCACTTGAGAACTTCAGAAATCTGATCGATCAGCAGCCGCTGGCACTGGCAATGAAGAACTCTTTCGTTTATGCAATTTCAGTTACCATAATCTGTCTGCTCATCTGTTCACTGGCAGGTTATGGATATGAGATTTATCATGACAAATGGAAAGATAAATTATTTTCAGTTATCCTTCTTGGTATGATGATCCCTCAGGTAGCAACAATCGTTCCGTTGTACCGTATGTTTACAAAGGCACACCTGATCAATACAGCTGTTGGTTTCTTCCTTCCGATGATCTCCACGCCGTTTATGATCATGATGTTCCGACAGAATTCCCGTGCATTCCCGGTAGATATCGTAGAAGCTGCACGAATTGATGGTCTGAGTGAGATCAAAATCTTTTTCCAGATGTATATGCCGGTTATGAAATCCACATATGCAGCTGCAGCAGTTATTACTTTCATGAATGCATGGAATGCATACCTGTGGCCAAAGGTAATCATGACAGATGGTGATTCTCTGAATATGGTTATGTTGATCGCAAATATGACAGGTGGTTACAAACTTGATTATGGTATGATCATGATGGGTGTATTATTCTGTTCCATCCCGACTATGGTAGTCTTCTTTGTACTCCAGAAACAGTTTGCAGAAGGTATTACAGGTGCCGTTAAATAATGACGAGATAAATAGTCATTTCAAACATAATATTGCAACTTATACAACCCCACGGTGGTTTCGCCGTGGGGTTTTTCAAACAGAGCAAAACCGGAAGTATTATTCGGTTTTAATAAGTAAAAAGGTTCTATGCGGAATCAGAACTTAATAAGTTCGGAAAGGAAATGAAAAATGGGCGTGAAATTTGATCATTTATGTTACGGTGGAGATTATAATCCGGATCAGTGGCTGGAGTATCCGGAGATTCTCGAAGAGGATATCCGTCTCATGAAGAAAGCGCATGTCAATACGGTTTCACTTGGTATTTTTGCATGGGCAAAACTGGAGCCGGAAGAAGGTGTATATGATTTTGAATGGATGGAAAAAATCATCAACCACCTGTATGAAAATGGAATTTATGTGTTTCTTGCCACTCCGTCCGGCGCGCGTCCGCACTGGCTGGCAGACCGTTATCCGGAAGTGCTGCGTGTAAATGAGATGCGTCAGAAAAATATCTTCGGACAGCGTCATAACCATTGCTACACATCTCCGATCTATCGTCAGAAAGTACGCCAGATAAATATGAAACTAGCAGAACGCTTTGGAGATCATCCGGGTGTTTTAATGTGGCATATTTCCAATGAGTATGGCGGAGAGTGCCATTGTCCATTATGTCAGAGTGCATTCCGTGGCTGGTTAAAGAAAAAATATAACAATGATATCAAGGAAGTAAACCGTAAGTGGAATACGGCTTTCTGGAGTCATGATTATCAGAATTTTGATCAGATCGAGAGTCCGACACCGCTGGGTGAGACATCCATTCACGGATTGGTTCTGGACTGGAAACGTTTCGTCAGCGATCAGACGATTGATTTCTGCAAAGCAGAAATCCAGGCATTGCGGGATGCAGGAAATCATAAGCCGGTTACGACGAATCTGATGTATAATTTCCCTACGATCAATTATCATGAGATGGCAAAAGTGCTGGATGTGGTATCCTGGGATAACTATCCGCAGTGGCACAAGGGACCGGAACGTCTTGTTGCTATGGATAACGGCATGCAGCATGATATTATGCGTACGTTAAAGAAAGAGCCGTTTATTCTGATGGAATCCTGCCCGGGACCGACGAACTGGCAGTCTGTCAGCAAATTGAAACGTCCGGGAATGTTGGAGACAGCGTCTTTGCAGGCGGTAGCGCATGGATCGGACAGTGTCATGTATTTCCAGATCAGAAAAGGTCGTGGCGGATTTGAAAAATTCCATGGTGCCCTGATCGATCATTATGGAAAAGAGGACGAGCGGACATATCAGGAGTGTAAAGAAGTTGGTGCAGACTTAGAACAGATCGATGAACTGAAACATGCAAATGTAAAAGCAGATGTGGCGGTTATTTATGACTGGGAAAACCGTTGGGCCGTAGAAGAAGCTCAGGGACCGCGTAATAAAGGAATGTTCTATAAAGAGACCGTCGAGAAGCATTATTATGCATTCCGTAAATTAGGTCTTAATGTGGATCTGCCGGATATGACGCAGGATCTGGATGGATACAAGATCGTGGTTGCACCGATGCTTTACATGTTCCGTGCCGGATTCGAAGAGAAAGTCCGTAAATTTGTGGAAAATGGCGGCACATTTATTATGACTTACTGGAGTGGTGTAGTAGATGAGAACGATCTGTGTGTACTTGGCGGCACACCGGGCGGTCTGATGGATGTCATGGGACTGCGCAGCACAGAAATTGATGCACTGTATGACGGCGAGACCAATGTAGTCAAAGCAGTTGTTGGTGATGTCTCTTATCAGTGCGAGCGTTTCTGTCAGTTGATAGACGTAAAGACAGCAGAGCCGTTATTTGTATATGGCGAAGACTTTTATGCAGGAACACCGGCTATGACGGTCAATGAGTTTGGCAAAGGAAAAGCATATTATATCTGTGCAGATGCTGAGCAGAAATTCTTTGATAACGTGTATGAAGAAATTGTGACAAAAGCAGGGGTTGAAAGACCGCTGAAACAGCCAGTTCCGGAAGGCATCGAGGTGTGCACACGTCAGAGTAAGGATGCGGAATATGTGTTTATCCAGAACTTTAATAAAGTTTCAACTGCATTCAAACCGGAACTTGACGGGGCAGAAGTACTTTTCGGCGAAGTTACCGGGGAGATGAAACCGTTCTCAACCATTATTCTCAAACGGTAGGTTTCTGTTGGGATTCTTTGTATTAAAATGTAGAATCGGGAGAAGTTTAAGAAGATGGGAAAATTGTGTGAAAATCAGCAGGAAATTTATGCGGCCTATCGGGTTGCAAACCTGCTGGGTGTCTATGAGGATTGTTCGCCGAATGGTTTTTATCAGAGATGGAAACAAAAGAATGCTTTCATGAAGGCGCAGGCGGAAGAGTTTGGAATTGGAAGTACCGATCATTTTATTGATGCCATTGAGCAGACTGTGGATCAGCGACGTGCAGAAACGGAATGGAAGCATGCGGATGCATGGAAAAATGGAACAGCGGCTTTTGGTGCGCGGTATCTGACACCGGCAATGCATCTGGATTATGAACTGAAGAGTATACAGCTGGCTTTTGCGACATATAAGGGCGAAATGGTTGGAAATCATAAATGTCATGTTTATACAGAGGATGAGAAGCGGGCATTTTATGATGCAAACCAGGATCTGTTTACAAGGTATCATGGTGATCTGTTTTCGTATGAAGAAGTGGACCTGATCATTGAAAAGTGGTTGAAGGTACAGGAGTATCAAGATATCATAGAAAGTGTTGTTGCAAATACGCATTTGAATGAAACGACCGTAAACGAAATATCGGCACAGGATGTGTCAGATGAAAAGTCAGATAATGCAGTTCATTGGATAACAGAGTTTGAAAAAATCTGGAATCAGATGCAGGAGGAGCAGCGCCTGAGAGAAGATAAAAGCTGCCCGGAAGAAACTAAAAGTGAAAGCAGCATAGGGAACTGCGGACGTTGTTATTATGTCAGCTCGCTTCACGGCGATGATGCGAATGACGGAGCAGAGGACCAGCCGTTGAAGAGTTTATATGCTGTAAACCGTTTGAAGTTGCAGCCAGGTGATCAGGTGCTTTTAGAGCGTGGTTCTGTGTTTGAAAATCAGTTTTTGCATCTGAATGTACAGGGGACAAAGGAACAGCCAATTTATATTGGTGCATATGGGAACGGTGCGAAGCCTTTGATCCAGACGAATGGTCAGGACATCTGGTATCAGGATTATGGAAATGAGCTTGATGCACCGACACATGTATACAGAGGGTATGTTTCATCTGCGGTATTGTTATATGATTGCGAGTATCTGACGGTGGAGAATCTGGAGATTAGCAATAAAGGGGGCGTATTCGGAGAGACATATTCTGCTCCACACAAGATGAACCGTACAGGTGTGGCAGGAATTGCGAAGAACCGTGGAACATTGCATGAAATACATCTGAGTAATTTATATATTCATGATGTAGAAGGTAATGTGTATGATAAACATATGAATAATGGCGGTATTTATTTTACCTGTCTGAAGCCGGAAGCAGAAGAAAAAACCGGCGTGGCACGATATGAGAATGTCAGTGTCAAAGGATGCCATCTGAAGCGGACAAGCCGTTGGGGAATTGCAATCGGCTATAGTTATAAGTGTAAAGAATTTATGATGGCAGAGCTGCCGGATGAATTATTTGATCGGTATGGTCATCATAACATTTATATCGCAGACAATTATGTGGAAGAAATCGGTGGTGATGGCATCACCGTGATGTATGCCATGAAACCGCTGGTGGAGTACAATTCCGGTGACAGCTGTGCGTTGGAGATGAATGACCGCTATTATACTGAACCGGAGGATCGGGCAGGAAAAGTGGCGGCTGGAATCTGGCCATGGAAGTGCAAAGATGCATTACTTACTTATAATGAAATGCGTGATATGCGGCTGAATCAGGATAGTATGGCATGGGATGCAGACTCCGGGGATGGCACATTATATCAGTATAATTACAGCCATTTAAATGAGGGAGGCTGTGTCATGTTCTGCCTGGAAGAAGCCATTCATAATGAATTCCGTTATAATGTCAGCGTGGATGATCTGGGAGGGCTGATCAGTCCGTCCGGAAATCCGGATGCGTGGATCCATCATAATGTATTTTATCACAGAGCAGAAGTGCCATTTGTACGACCACATATGGATGATGGAAAATATGTGGCTGAGGAGAATGAAATCCATCTGATTTAAGAAAAAATTGAAATAAATAGTAGAAGCAGAAAAGTGACTGGTGTGTATAAGCAATGAATGATACATGCCGGTCACTTTTTTTGGAATACTAACTTTGGTACAATTAATGCAATTCTAAACCAAAGGTATTTTGTATGTCTTTTTTGTATAGACAACTATGTATTGATGTATAAAAAAAGAAGAATAGCGGATACTTTTATTTGAACGCAGAATAAGCAAGTGGCGAAAGCGGATTGCGAATGTCTGCTTTACAAAGAATCGTCTGTTCTGGCTGAAAAAAATCAGTTGTATGAATGGAAACTATACTTTTAATGCAGAAAGGAAAAAATATGGCTGTTTATCTGGAAATTGTGGATGTGTATGCGAGAGAGATTCTGGATTCCAGAGGGAATCCGACGGTGGAAGCAGAAGTGAAAGTAAAGGACGGGGAACATGTGTTTACCGGGCGTGCAAGTGTACCTTCCGGGGCGAGCACCGGGGAGCATGAGGCGAAGGAACTGCGGGATACGGATTCCGGGCGGTATCACGGAAAAGGCGTGCATCAGGCAGTGGTCAATGTCAACGACCGGATCAAGGCCGTTTTGCTTGGAAAAGATGCAGCGAATCAGGTGCTGATCGATCAGATTTTAAATTGTACGGATGGTACGGATAATAAGTGCAATCTTGGGGCAAATGCGACGTTGTCTGTTTCTATGGCCTGTGCAAAGGCTTGTGCAAAGGCATTGAATCTGCCATTACACCGTTATCTGGGCGGAGTATACGGAATCCGGATGCCAATGCCGATGATGAATATTTTGAATGGGGGGCGTCATGCAGACAACACGGTGGATTTTCAGGAGTTTATGATCGTGCCGGTGGGGGCACGGGATGATGAAGGCAATTTTATTTTTCGGGAAGGACTGCGCTGGTGTGTGGAAGTGTATCATAGTTTAAAAAAAATTCTGGAAAAAGAAGGATATAGCACTGGCGTAGGAGATGAGGGTGGATTTGCACCGGATCTGAAAAATGCAGAGGAAGTGTTGGATTATCTGATGCGTGCAGTGGAAGAGGCCGGATATGAACCGGGCCGGCAGATAGCATTTGCACTGGATGTGGCAGCAAGTGAATTATATAACAAGGATTCCGAGGTGTATGATTTCCCGGGAGAGACAAGGTTGAAGCTGTCAGAAGCGATTTCACTGCCGGTGCATCGGACTACCGAGGAAATGATTTCTTATTACGAAGAACTGATTTGCCGCTATCCGATTGTATCCATTGAGGATGGGCTGCAGGAGAACGACTGGGATGGATGGTGTGAGATGACGAGGCGTTTGGGAGATCAGGTGCAGCTTGTGGGAGATGATCTCTTTGTGACAAATCCGAAACGTCTGAAAGAAGGCATCCGGAGAAAAGCAGGAAATGCGATACTGGTGAAAATCAACCAGATTGGGACTCTTTCCGAAAGCTTTGAGTCAATCGTCCTGGCGAAACGAAACGGTTACCAGACGGTGGTATCTCATCGTTCCGGGGAGACAGAGGATACCATGATCGCAGATATTGCAGTGGCTTTCAATTGTGGACAGATCAAGACCGGGGCACCCTGCAGGGGGGAGCGTACGGCAAAATATAACGAATTGCTCCGGATTGAGGAAATGGTGTAACTGTGTGATAACGGAGGAACTTTTTTCAGACAAAAAGAAAAATGAGAAACAGAGGAGAGACAGGCTATACGAACAGAGAAGAAACGGGAGGTCTTGTCAGAATGAATGAAATTTGTTATGCTATCTAATTAGTATTAATGTGTTCATAAAAAAGAGAAGCACTAGCTGTTCCTGCAGGGAAATCTGCCTGGGATAGCTGCTTCTCTACATAAAAAGGTTTCAGATACAGGTGTAATAGGAAAAGAGGATTTTAATGAAAAAAATTTTTCAAAAGAGTTTGATATGGTTTATCTGTGCGGTATTTGTTTGTCTGTCAGGTGCGCAGACAGTCCGTGCGGCAGAGATTTCAGAACAGTCTGATCTGGCACAGCAGCTGGCTTACCAGGCAGCGTTGACGATGTATTATGATGACCGGTATTCAATCCAGAACGATTATCCGGATTATGTGATTGAGCGGATCAGTGGACAGATTGTGATGTCACGTCAGGTACAGAATGGTCAGGTCAGTTATGTCAGGGACAATAATGTGCTGGTAAAGACTTCGGATACAACACTGACAGCTGCCGGCACCGGTACAGCGACAGTCGTACTGAAAAAGGGCAGTGGCAGGAATGCGCAGTATAGGAATCTGCGTATTGATGTAAAACCGGCACGGCTGACATTGATTTATCTGCTGGGTCAGAGCAATATGGAGGGCATGTGCTCCTGGAATACAGGATATGAAAACGACAAAAATATTTTAAATACGGCAGGAGCAGTGTATTCTACTTACCTGCCGACTGCTATGAATCCATCGAACTATATGACTGATATTTTCTGGTCAGAGTATGGAACGCGTTACAATGCGAATAAATTTGTACCACAGGCTCTGACAAGTACGTACTCACTGGCTGGAACTGAGCTGCAATATCCGTTAAATACACTGACGACAGAAGTGCTTCCAAACCGTGGGAAAGGTGGCATGGACAGTGCCATTGCCTATGAGTGGCGGCAGCGGACAGGAGATAAAGTGTGGATTGCCAATCTGGCATATTCCGGTTCCAGGATTTATGAGTGGGTACCGGGAAATGATGTCTATGAGCGGGCAGCAGTGACAGCGCAGCTTGTACGGCAGGTTTATGCGGCAGAGATTGCAGCAGGACATTATACCACAGGAAATCAGCTTATGTTCTGGATGCAGGGGGAGCTGGACAGTCTGACAATACAGGCAGCGGATTACCGACAGCACTTCCTGAGCATGTATCAGGATTTTACAGCGCGTGTTCCGGTGGAAAAATGTGGGATCATTACCACAAGAACTGCAGCCGGCACACACAAATATACGGATGATCTTTATCTTACAGGCCCTCGTATTGCACAGTATGGTATGGGTGCCAGCCCGGAGCTGTCAAACATTTATGTGGTATGCAATGTGCATGAACAGTGGATTACCGATGAAGGGACGGCACAGTATTTCCGGAATCGATATCCGTATGGCATTTTTACCTATCCGGTGCGCAATGGGGCTTATGCTATTCCGACTTGTATCAATGATGCTCATCATGATATCCATTTTTCCCAGATCGGGCATAATGAAAATGGCATTGTGGCGGCAGATAATATGTATGCAGTGGTATACGGTGCCTCTGCGGGTCAGAGAAATTTCGTCTGGAGAGATGCAGAGTATCAGGCAGTCAGTCAGGTGACGCTGCGCAAAAATAATGATATGGTGCTGGTTGGTATACTGGATCCGGTTTATCTGTCAAAACAGGTGAGTTACGTGACATCTGCCGGATTATCTTATGACTTCCGGACCGGAACACTGACGGCCGGTGCAGCAGCCGGGGATCAGTATGTGGATGCCCGGATGTCGGATGGTACATTGCTGGCGCGTCTGACGGTGCATGTGGTGGATCATTATGATTATGAGGATTCCGCCGGAAGACCATATACCGGATTGTATCAGCAGCAGGACGGACAGTGGATTTATGTAAAAAACGGATCCTGGGCATATGATTATACCGGTTTTGTCGCAAAAGATGGCGATTGGTGGTATGTGGAAAACGGCCGGATCACGTTCCATTGTAACGGGCTGGTAAGGGGGCTTGTAAATGGAAACGATACCTGGTGGTATGTCACCGGCAGCAAGGTAAACTTCTGTAATACAGTGGCCTCCAATGCCTGTGGCTGGTGGAAAATCACGAATGGACGGGTAGATTTTGATTTTTCCGGTCTGGCAGAAAACGCTTATGGCTGGTGGAAGATCACCAATGGTCAGGTGGATTTTAGCTATGTCGGCTATGAACAGAACGGATCCAACTGGTGGTATGTATATGGAGGCCAGGTATGCTTTCAGGCAACAGATGTCCTGCCGGGAACCGTAGGTGGTCAGTATGGCTGGTGGAAAGTCTGTGAAGGAAAAGTGAATTTCGATGATGATGTCTGTGAAAATGCCTATGGCTGGTGGAAAATTACCACAGGAAAAGTAGATTTTCAGTATACGGGCCTGGCACAGAATGCCTGTGGCTGGTGGATGATCCAGAATGGACATGTTAATTTTGGAAGTAACGGTCTGGTGGACAATGGAAACGGCTGGTGGCTGGTGAAAAATGGCGGCGTGGACTTTAACTATAACGGTCTGGTGGACAACGGAAACGGCTGGTGGCTGATAAGAAATGGCTACGTGGACTTTAACTATAACGGTTTGGTGGACAACGGAAATGGCTGGTGGCTGGTGAAAAACGGATGTGTGGATTTTTCCTATCAGGGATATGTCCAGAATGAATGTGGTGTCTGGTGGGTCAGCAACGGTCAGGTACAGTTTTAACAAATATTAGAGGAGAAAAATGAATGCAGGAGACGGAACAGACACAGGAGCAGCAGGACACTGCACGGGAACTGGCGGGCAAAATCATGGTGTATGCCAGGGATGAACTGATGATATCCATGCGGTTTCTGGATCGGGCACTGTTTCGGATGCCGCTGATAGCGGCGGACAGTGTAGCGGCCTTTGGTGTGGACGGAGAGACGATGTATTACAATCCGGAGTATGTGCTGCATGCTTTTAAAAAAGAAAAAAACGCATGTACCAGGGCATTTTTACATATGATCTTTCACTGTATCTTCAGCCATCCTTTCCAGTATGAAAAACTAGATCGGGAGTGTTGGGATCTTGCAACAGATCTGGCGGTAGAACATGTGATACTTGATCTGAATCTGCAATCAGTAAAACTGGAGCGTGATGGACAGATGCAACGGATCCTGTCACGGCTGCAGAAACAGGTACCGATTCTGACGGCGGAGAAAATCTATCGCTGGCTCTGTGAGCATCCGGAGAAGGCGGCAGAGTTTTTCCGGGAGGAGCCTCTTTTTATGTGGGATGATCATCTGAAATGGATTCCGGTGAAAGAGACACAGAATCAGGACCGCAGAAATGACAGCATTACAACGGATACGCGGACGGCCATGATCGGCTGTCATGAGGCAGACACCGGAGAAGAAGGTGAGCAGGAAGAGATTGATGAAGCACTGGTGGGGCAGCGTCAGGGAGAATGGCAGGAAGTCAGCCAGCATGCCAAGACGGATCTGGAAATGTTTTCCCATGAGCAGGGATTTGGGGCGGGAAGCCTGCTGCTGAATCTGAATGCGGCATTGCGGGATAAGTATGATTACGGAGAATTTTTGCGGAAGTTTGCGGTACTTGGGGAAGAAATGCATGTCAATGACGATGAATTTGACTACATTTATTATACTTATGGTTTGCAGCTGTATGACAATATGCCGCTGGTGGAACCGCTGGAATACCGGGAGAACAAGCGTATCCGGGAATTTGTCATTGCAATCGATACATCGGGATCCTGTCAGGGAAAAACAGTGGAGCGGTTTCTGCGGAAAACTTATTCCATCCTGAAAAGCAGTGAGAGTTATTTTGAACGGGTAAATATCCACATCATTCAGTGTGATGAGAAAATCCAGAGGGATGTGAAAGTTACGACAGATGAAGAATTTGAACAATATATGCAGGATGTGGAGTTGTGCGGTTTTGGAGGCACCGATTTCCGTCCGGTGTTTGAATATGTGGACGGACTGATCCGCAGACATGAGTTTCAGGATCTGAAAGGACTGATTTATTTTACCGACGGACAGGGGACATTTCCGGAACGGATGCCGGATTATCAGACAGCATTTGTGTTTATCCAGGAAGGATATTCCATCCCGGAAGTGCCGGTGTGGGCAATCCGTCTGATCCTGGATGAAGAGGACGTATAGCAGGATATCGCAGGGAAAAGTACAGGAGGATAAAAGTACATGAATATACAGGAAGCAAAGGAACAGATTGAACAGGCGGTGCGTATTTATCTGATGAAAGATGAGTATGGCGATTACCGGATTCCGATCGAGCGGCAGCGGCCGGTATTTCTGCTGGGAGCACCCGGTATCGGAAAGACTGCTGTTATGGAGCAGATTGCCCAGGAGATGGATATTGCGCTCGTTTCTTATTCTATGACGCATCACACGAGACAGAGTGCACTGGGACTTCCGTTTATCAGTCACAAAAAATACCAGGGTGCAGAGTTTGATGTATCGGAATATACCATGAGTGAGATTGTTGCATCTGTATATGAGACGATGGAAGCGACCGGAAAGACCGAGGGAATCCTGTTTCTGGATGAAATCAACTGTGTATCCGAGACACTGGCTCCGTCTATGCTGCAATTTCTGCAGTATAAGACCTTTGGCAAACATCAGATCCCGCAGGGCTGGGTGGTTGCCACAGCCGGCAACCCGCCACAGTTTAACCGTTCTGTACGGGAGTTTGATATCGTGACCATGGACCGATTGAAAGTGTTGGAAGTGGAAGCGGACTATGAGACCTGGCGTAACTATGGGGTGAACAAAGGAATACACGGTGCGATCCTGACCTATCTGGACATTAAAAAACAGGATTTCTATGTGATTGAAAATACTGTGGATGGAAAATCCTATGTCACGGCCCGTGGTTGGGAGGATCTGTCAGAGACACTTTATCTGTATGAAGAAAATAATTTTACCGTGGATGAAGTTTTGGTAGGACAGTACCTGCGCAACAAGCGTATTGCCCGGGAATTTTCTTCCTATTATGACCTGTATCAGAAATATAAAAAAGATTACCGTGTGGCACAGATCCTGGCAGGAAATGCAGATGCGGATGTGCGCAAACGTGCGAAAAATGCGGCTTTTGATGAGCGTATTTCCCTGCTGGGACTGCTGCTGGATGCCCTTCAGGAAAAAATCCGCCACAATGTCGAACTGGAAGATTCCCTGCGCCGGATACTTCCGGTCTTAAAGGAAATCAAAGCTGAGCTTGCAGCAGCGGATGACAGGGTAGATGCCGCTGCGATTCTGGAACATCGTGCGGATACGCTGCAGCAGGAGATGGAGCAGGAGGACAAAGCAAATGCGTTGTCGTCTTCTGCGCGAAAAGGCTATCAGCTGATCCTTCATACACTGCGTCAGGATGCAAAAGAGCTTCGTATGAAAGATATCCGTGATGCGAATGCAGCATTTTTATATATCAAGGAAGCTTTTGATGAACAGGTGGGCAGCATGCAGGCGGAAAGCAGCCGGATCAGTCAGGAACTGGCAAATCTCTTTGCTTTTGTGGAGAAAATTTTCGGAGACGGCAACGAGATGCTGATTCTCGTAACGGATCTGACTGTCAATGCGGACAGCATGAAGTTTATCAGCAGAAAAGGCAGCAAAGAATATTTTAAATACAACAAAAAATATCAGTTATATGAGAGACAGCAGGAAATCGCAGATGCTTTGGAACAATTACAGATATAGGGTTGAAGATGACAGTATCGTCATCGAAGATTACTGTGGGGAGGAACTGAATGTCAGTATCCCGGCAGAGATAGAAGGGCTTCCGGTAAAGAAGATTGCACCGGAGGCATTCAGCATCCACGGTGCAATGATTGAGCGTGTAGAAGTCCCGGGCAGTGTGACAGATATCGGAGACGGTGCCTTTAAGATGTGCATGAGTCTGGAAGAATTGGTGTTGCAGGAAGGTGTCTGCCGTATCGGAGAAAATGTCCTGCTGGTGACAGCAGTGACGCAGTTGTATCTGCCGACCACAGTGGAAAAACTGAAATGCCCATGGGAATGGGGAAAAGTAGCGATTGATGTGGCACAGGAGAATCAGCATTATTTTTCAGATGGATATGGTTTATATGAGAAACAGGAAGACGGGTATGCACTGGTGGCAGTGCGGGCAGAGGATCAGAGAGTCCGGTATACGGTGGCTTCCAACACAACGGTGATTGAACAGCATGCCTTTGAAGGACAGATGTATATTCAGGAGGTGGAACTGCCGGAAGGTGTGATCAGTATCGAGAAGGAAGCCTTTGAAAGCTGCCAGGCTCTGCGGCGGATCGTATTACCGGAGGGACTGACCAGGATCTGCGCGGATGCATTTCGGTGTTGCATCAGTCTGGAAGGACTGGAACTTCCTTCTACGCTGAAAGATCTGGGAGAACATGCGGTGACGGATACTTACGGCTGGAGTCCGAGCATGAACGGCATTACGTATATGCGTGTGCATCCGGACAATCCATATTTTTATCATGATGCCAATGCATTTTATCAGAGAAGGGAGAACGGAAGCCTTCTGATCAAATATTTTGGTAAAAATGAGGTGTGGAAGATTCCGGAAGAAGTAACGGAACTTGGTGCTATGGCACTGCGCCGTGCGAACCTGCGGGAAGTCATTATCCCGGAGACTGTAAAAAGCATATCGAAGGATGCTTTTGCAGAATGTGGCCGGCTGGAGTGCATGGAATTTGCGGCGGATGGCGTAAAACTGTATGTTCCGGAAAATCCGGTGTATCGGAAAGGAGAAATCAGCAGTCTGTTTTATCGGGACAACGCAGGGCAGCTGCATTATGATTATGAGACATATGATTCATTACTGGCGGACTGGTCCCAAATCCTGATCCGCTGCCGGATGGCAGCTTTCCGATTGGAATATCCGGTGCAGCTTCAGACGGCTCGAAAGCAGGCGTATGAAGCACTGATCGCGGAGCATTTAAAAGATCTGGTGTATGATATCTGCAAAAGGGACAGTCTGAGGGATCTTGCGGCACTTGGAAACGCCGGTATGATCACTGCAGAACATATTGAGGAAATGATCGACTGGACCACAGCGTGCCACAGAGGAAAACTTACCGGATATCTGCTGGAGTATCAACAGGAACATTTTACAGAAAATACATTTGATTTTTCTTTATAAAAGAGGGGAATATGCAGCAACTGAGAAAATTACAGAAACTGATTATCGGAATGGGGGAAGCACTGCTTTGTTATGGTGCTGAGATTTCCAGGGTAGAGGAAACAATTCAGCGCGTGGCGGATCACTATCAGGTGGAAGAAGTGGAGATGTATGTCATCACCAACGGACTGTTTGTGAATTTGCATCAACAGGAGGAGTATACATACACACGGCTGAAATATGTACCATCGATATCTGTAAATTTAAAAAAATTATGTGATATTAATGAACTGTCCCGCAGAATCGAACAGGAAAACCTGTCTATTGATACTGCCTTTGAACGTTTGCAGGAGATTCAGAAAGCAAAAAATGAACCGGTATGGGAGCTGGTGTTTTCTTCCGGTGTGGGTGCAGCTGCGTTTGGTTATCTCTTTGGCGGAAGCCTCTGGGATTGCCTGGCAGCGTTTGTGTGCGGTGTGATCCTGCAGCTGTTTTTCAGTTTTCTGGATGAAAAACAAGTCAATATTTCAAAGGTGTTACTGGATATCATAGGGGGACTGCTGGTGACGGTTATCTGTGTGGTGTTGAACCGCATCGGGGTATCAGAACATCTGGATCTGGCTATTACGGGTGCGATCATACCGATGATTCCGGGTGTGGCTTTTACCAATGGAATCCGTGACATTGTGGATGGTGATTATCTGTCAGGATGTGTCCGGCTTCTGGATGCCATTCTGGTATTTTGTTCCATTGCCATTGGTGTGGGGCTGGGGCTCAAACTATAAGGAGGAGAAATCAATATGCTGATTAATGCAATCGGACAGCTGGCTGCAGCATTTCTGGCAACTATCGCATTTTCCGTACTATTCCATGTGCCGAAGAAACAGTATATCATCTGTGGACTGACAGGAACCCTGGGATGGCTGGTGTATCTGTTGGTGAAGCTTTACTTTTCCAATACACTGGCATGTTTTGCGGCAACTGTGGTAATCGTATTCTGCGCACGGTTGTTTGCTGTCTGGCGGAAAGTGCCGTCGAACGTATTTATGATATCCGGGATCTTTCCTATCGTCCCCGGTATCGGTATTTATAATACAATCTACGATATTATGATCGGAGATGCAGCGGCAGCCATGACTAGCGGATTGGAGACTTTTAAGGCGGTGGCAGCCATTGTACTTGGTATCGTATGTGTCTTTGTAATTCCGAATAAATGGTTTCGGAGCCTGTGGTAGTTACCGTTCTGTCTGCGAATGATGCGTGTGCTCTGAACATAGTTGAGGTTAAATGTACAGTTTTAATGGGGTAAATTGAAAAAATAATTGCTTTTTAGAGTCAGATATGCTATCATATCAGATGATTATGGGTGTCTTAGGACATTTAAGAAGTTTAACCGTGGGAGGTGGATACAGTGGAAATCGCAAGAACAATCATACAGATCGTATTTATTATATTAAGTATTATCATGACAGTTATCGTATTAATGCAGGAAGGTAAGAACAATGGACTGGGAGCATTAACCGGTTCCGCCGATACTTATTGGAGCAAGAATAAAGGACGTTCCATGGAAGGAATGCTTGTTAAGATTACAAGAGTTCTTCTGGCACTTTTCCTTATCATTTCCGCAGTACTGACAATTGGACGTTTTCAGTAAGAATACCTAAGAGGCTGTCGTTATCGACAGCCTTTTACTTTGTTTTTGCCTTATTCAGGAAAAGATATGGAAACGTTTTTTCGGGGGATAGAAAATTATGAGAAGAGAATTATTAGAAGAGAGAAAACAGACGGTATACGGACTGATCTGTGATGAGTTTTATGTACCAATGAAGGCAAAAGAGATGGCCATCCTGATGAATGTGCCAAAAGCTCAGCGTCACGAATTGCAGGAAGTGTTGGATGCACTGGTGGCAGAGGGCAAGATCGAAGTCTCATCGAAAGGGAAATATACGAAGGGAACAAGTTCGAATCTTACCGGTGTCTTTACGGCTCATGCCCGTGGATTTGGATTTGTCACCATTGAGGGTGAGACGGAAGATGTTTTTATTCCGGAGAGCAGCACGAATGGTGCGATCCAGGATGATGTAGTGCAGATCGCACTGGTTCCTTCCAGTGGAAAACGTCGGGAAGGAAAAGTAGTAAAAATTGTGGAACACGGACTGAAAACGGTCGTTGGAACCTTTGAAAAAAGCAAAAATTTTGGTTTTGTCCGCCCGGACAATCCACGGATCAATATGGATATCTTTGTTCCGGCTGAGCGTTCCAAGGGTGCAGTCACCGGACATAAAGTAGTAGTGGAACTGACATCTTATGGTGGAAGCGGCAAAAAACCGGAAGGAAAAGTTATCGAAATCCTGGGGCATGAGAATGATCCGGGAACTGATATTCTTTCTCTGGTGAGAGCTTATGGATTACCGATGGAATTCCCGGAGAAAGTGCTGAATCAGGCAGAACGAGTGGCAAAGGATGTGACATCTGCGGATATGGCAGGACGTATGGATCTGCGGAACTGGCAGACCGTTACTATCGACGGTGAGGATGCCAAAGATCTGGATGATGCTGTGACATTGACCAGAGAAGGGGATTTCTGGCAGCTGGGCGTGCATATAGCAGATGTGACGAATTATGTGCAGGAACACAGTGCGCTGGATGTGGAAGCATTAAAGCGTGGTACCAGTGTGTATCTGGTGGATCGTGTGATCCCGATGCTGCCACATACGTTGTCTAACGGAATTTGCTCGCTGAATCAGGGAGAAGACCGTCTGACACTGAGTTGTATTATGAAAATCGACGGGAAAGGAAACATTGTAGATCATCGCATCGCGGAGTCAGTCATTAATGTGGATCGGCGTATGAGTTATACAGATGTAAATAAAATCATTACGTTGAAGGATCCGGAGAAAACCGAAGAGTATAAAGAGTTTGTACAGATGTTTTTCGATATGAAGGCAGTGGCAGATCTGCTTCGTGCAAAACGCCGGAAACGTGGTTCCATTGATTTTGATTTTCCGGAGACCAAGGTGATCCTGGATACACAGGGACATCCGGTGGAAATCAAACCGTATGACCGCAATCCAGCCACGAAGATCATCGAAGATTTTATGCTGGCGGCTAATGAAACCGTGGCGCAGGATTATTTTTGGCAGGAACTGCCTTTTGTATACCGTACCCATGAAGTTCCTGATACAGAAAAAATCAAAAAACTCAGTACGTTTATCAATAATTTCGGATACAATATCCATATCGGTTCTGATGAGGTGCATCCGAAGGAACTGCAGAAACTGCTGACAAAGATTGAGGATACTCCGGTGGAGGGGCTGATCTCGCGGTTGACACTGCGTTCTATGAAGCAGGCAAAATACAGCGTGGAGTGTGTGGGGCATTTCGGACTGGCGGCCCAGTACTATTGCCATTTCACATCACCGATCCGTCGTTATCCGGATCTGCAGATCCATCGGATCATCAAGGACAACCTGCGGGGAAGAATGAATGAGAAGCGGATCGAACATTACTGGAAAATTCTTCCGGAGGTAGCACAGCAGACCAGTCAGCTGGAGCGTCGTGCGGATGAGGCAGAGCGTGAGACGATCAAGATGAAGAAAGTGGAATATATGGAGAGCCGCATCGGAAACGAGTACGAAGGTGTCATTTCCGGCATTACAAATTATGGGCTGTATGTGGAACTGCCGAATACGGTGGAGGGCATGGTGCATGTGACCACTCTGCGTGGAGACTACTACAATTATGTAGAAAGTACCTATGAGATGGTAGGTGAGAACAGCGGTAAGAGCTATAAGCTTGGACAGACTGTAAAAATCCGTGTGATCGGTACGGACAAACTGGTGCGCAGAATAGATTTTGAATTGGTGGAATCTTAAAAACTTGGCTTCCGGCTGAAGGTTTAGTAAAGGTGGAAAACTTATGGGAAAAGACAGATACAAATTAGTTGCAAATAATAAAAAGGCCTATCACGATTATTTTATTGATGAGACATACGAGGCAGGTGTAGCACTGCATGGAACCGAAGTAAAATCTGTGCGCATGGGAAAATGCAGTGTCAAGGAATCCTTCATCCGAATTGAAAACGGGGAAGTAATAGCTTATGGATTGCACATCAGTCCCTATGAGAAAGGAAATATTTTCAATCGTGATCCGTTACGTCCGAAGAAACTGCTGCTTCATAAATATGAGATTAACAAACTGGCAGGAAAGATTGCAGAAAAAGGCTACACGCTGGTACCACTGAAAGTTTATATCAAAGGTGATCTGATCAAAGTGGAAATCGGTCTTGCCCGTGGTAAAAAACTGTACGACAAACGTCAGGACATTGCAAAAAAAGATCAGCGGCGTGAAGTTGAACGGGAATTCAAAGTGAAAAATCTGTATTAATGCCGGTTTGGCAAATGTCACTTTTAAATTTTTGCTCAGAAACAGGACACAAATGAAACGTTTTTTTCACTTCAGTAAAGATAAACTGTTGGTTTAAATGGATGCTTTTCGCTTGACGAACCGAAAGAAATCTCATATAATAACAAAGATCAGAATAATAAGAATCTGATAACTGGCATGATCCGCCGAAGAAATTCGGGGATGTACTGGTTTCGACGGGGTTTTAAAAGCCGGAGAAGCGAGCCGTATGAAATGCGTTAAATTTCAAATCTAAATATAAACGCTGATAATAATAAATTAGCACTGGCTGCCTAAGTTGCAGCTTGTCTGACCGGGAGCACCTGCACTTTCGGATCCAGGCATCGACCATGCAGGAAACGACTTATACAAAGCTTTGCGTATAAGGGCGTAATATGAAGCTACTGAAACCGAAAACCGGTTACTGGGTGTTCGGCGGAGGGAATGTTAATACAGTGACTACGCTCGTAGAAGTACGGTGGCTGGAATTTCGGACAGGGGTTCGATTCCCCTCATCTCCATAAAATGACACCGAAAGCAATCGTGCTTTCAGGTGTCGTTTTTTGTTTGATCGAAAATCTCGGTGATTTTCTGTCAGAGAACAAGCATTTCGTGCAGACAATGCGTACTTGCACAAGAAAAACAGTAACTGTGGTTTACCTTGTGTTTTCCATAAAATAGACACATTTATCAGATATACTCAGAATAAGAAAAAAGATACGCTGTTAAAAAAAGAAAGCGTGGATGTAAATTTGATATGGTAGAAAACCGGAGGAAGTCGGGATGGATAGATTAAAAATTCTTGTAGTTGATGATGAGAGCAGAATGCGCAAACTGGTGCGTGATTTTCTGGTAAAGCATGATTTTGATGTTGTGGAAGCCGGAGACGGTGAGACAGCACTGGATTTATTTTATGATGACAAAGACATTGCACTAATTATTCTGGATGTGATGATGCCGAAAATGAATGGCTGGGAAGTGTGCCGTGAAATCAGGGAATCTTCCAAAGTACCGATCATTATGCTGACTGCAAAAAGTGATGAGAGCGATGAACTGATGGGATTTGAACTGGGTGTGGATGAGTATATTTCAAAACCGTTTTCACCGAAAATCCTGGTGGCCCGGGTGGAGGCTATTTTACGCCGGACCAATCAGCTGAATATGGAAGGCAGCCTGAATGTCGGCGGTATCTGCCTGGATAAAAATGCACATACCGTTACCATAGATGGAAAAAATATTGAAATGAGTTTCAAAGAGTTTGAACTGCTTACTTATTTTATGGAAAATGTCGGTATTGCTCTTTCTCGTGAAAAGATTCTGAACCATGTATGGAATTATGATTATTTTGGCGATGCAAGAACGATTGATACCCATGTGAAAAAGCTGCGTAGCAAGCTGGGTGATAAAGGAGAATATATAAAGACCATATGGGGCATGGGATATAAATTTGAAGTTTAAAAAAAACAGCCCCATATGGTCTGGGACCAGATGGTCAAGCTATGCGCATGCGCGCCCATATCAGACAAGCTGATATGTCATGGGGCATGGGATATAAATTTGAAGTTAAAAAAACAGCCCCATATGGTCTGGGAGCATATGGTCTGAAAAATTAAAGGATAAGAAGTAGTATGAAAAAACATTCACTGACGCGGCAAATTACATCCATTGTCAGTCTGTTGGTAGCAGGTGCAATCCTGCTTTGCTGGGTACTGAATACGACATTGCTGCCGCGTTATTACATGCACAATAAAAAAGAAGTTCTGATGGAAAACTATCAGACAATTTCCAATGCCAGTGCACAGAATGAACTGGAATCGGACGAGTTTGCCGTTACTTTTGATAATCTGTGCTCCAATGGAAATATTATGGCACTGATCCTGCAGCAGGACGGAAAGGTACTGCGTTCTTCCGTGAATGATCTGGATGCATTGCGGACGGAATTCTGGGATGTCCTTTTGCACGGGGATAAAATGGAAGTGCTGTATTCCAACAAGCAGTATCAGTTATTGCAAAAGACAGATACCCGTCTGGATTCGGAGTATCTTGTTTTGGTAGGTGTACTGGAAAACGGAGATATGGTACTGATGCGTACTGCGGTGGAAAGCATCCGGGAAAGTGCGGCAATTTCGAACAGATTTCTTCTGTTTGCAGGGGCAGCTGCCATTGTGGCAAGTATCCTGGTGGCATTTTTCACGACAAGACATATCACGAAACCATTACAGCAGCTGACGGATATTTCCAAGCGGATGGTGGATTTGGATTTTAATGCAAAATATGAAACTGATCAGTCCAACAGTTATGAAGTGGAGGAACTGGGAAACCACATCAACCGCCTGTCTGAGAATCTGGAACGGACGATTTCAGAACTGAAGACAGCAAATGTGGAACTGCAGGATGATATTGAGAAAAAGATACAGATTGATGAGATGCGAAAAGAATTTCTGTCTAACGTGTCCCATGAGCTGAAGACACCGCTGGCATTGATCCAGGGTTATGCGGAAGGATTGCAGGAGTGTATTAATGATGATGCAGAAAGCCGTGAATTTTATTGCGAAGTTATCATTGACGAAGCGGATAAAATGAACCGTATGGTGAAAAAACTGCTGACTTTGAATCAGCTGGAGTTTGGCAATGATCAGGTTATCATGGAGCGGTTTGATATGACAGAACTGATCCGTGGTGTGGCAAATTCCACAAGAATCCTCATGGAGCAGAAGGGTATCCGTCTGGAACTGGAAAATTCAGAGGAAGCCTGGGTGTGGGGTGACGAGTTCAAAGTGGAAGAAGTGATTACGAACTATATGAGTAATGCCATCAACCATGCAGATGGAGAAAAGCTGATTCGTGTGTTCTACACACGTTCAGAAGATAAATTGCGTGTCAGTGTATTTAATACCGGACAGCCAATCCCGGAGGAAGATATTGAGAAAATCTGGGTAAAATTCTACAAAGTGGATAAGGCGAGAACCCGGGAGTACGGTGGAAGCGGTATCGGTTTGTCCATCGTAAAAGCCATTATGGATTCTTTTCACCAGCGATGTGGTGTCATCAATCATGAAGATGGCGTGGAGTTCTGGATGGAACTTGGCACAAAATAAACGAGGAGAGTAAAAAAGATGATTGCAATTATTGACTATGACGCAGGTAACTTGAAGAGCGTGGAAAAAGCGTTGGCGCACATCGGAGAGGAAAGCGTTATTACCCGCGAGTTTCAGACAATTCTGAATGCAGATAAAGTTATTTTACCGGGCGTGGGTGCCTTTGGTGATGCCATGGCGAATCTGAAGCGTCTGGAACTTGACAAAGTGATACGGGAACTGAATGAGAAGCAGACACCATTCCTTGGAATTTGTCTTGGACTGCAATTGTTGTTTGAGTGTAGTGAAGAAAGCCCGGATGTGGAAGGTCTTGGTCTGTTGAAAGGAAAAATCAGCCGGATTCCAGACAAAGAAGGACTGAAAATTCCGCATATCGGCTGGAATTCCCTGGATTTTCATAATAACGGAAGATTATTTGCAGGGCTGGAAGAACATCCATATGTATATTTTGTGCATTCTTACTATCTGCATGCCGAGGAGCCGGGTATTGTGACCGCAACGACGGATTACAGTACCTGCATCCATGCTTCCGTGGAAAAGGGCAACCTGTTTGCCTGCCAGTTCCATCCGGAAAAAAGCAGTACGGTAGGATTGCAGATCTTGAAAAATTTTGCCGGAGTGGAAGGAGGACGCGCGTAATGTTTACCAAACGAATTATTCCATGTCTGGATGTCAATAACGGCCGCGTGGTCAAAGGAGTCAATTTTGTAAATCTGAGAGATGCCGGTGATCCGGTGGAGATTGCGGCAGCTTATGATAAAGCCGGTGCGGATGAAGTGGTATTTCTCGATATCACTGCTTCTTCCGATGCCAGAAATACTGTGGTAGACATGGTACGGAAGGTAGCGGAAAATGTATTTATTCCGTTTACCGTGGGCGGTGGTATCCGTACCGTAGATGATTTCCGCGCATTACTGCGGGAAGGTGCGGATAAAATTTCCATCAATTCTTCCGCCATTAATACACCGCATCTGATTTCTGATGCGGCAGATAAATTCGGCAGTCAGTGTGTCGTAGTTGCCATTGATGCCCGCAGAAGAGAAGATGGCAGCGGCTGGAACATATATAAAAACGGCGGCAGAGTCGATGTGGGTATCGATGCCGTGGAATGGGCGATGAAAGTAGATAAACTGGGAGCAGGTGAAATCCTTCTGACCAGTATGGACTGTGATGGAACGAAAGCCGGATATGATCTGGAGCTGACCCGTCTGATCGCAGAAAATGTATCCATTCCGGTGATCGCATCCGGTGGAGCAGGTACAAAAGAACATTTTTATGAGGCTCTGACGGAAGGAAAAGCAGATGCGGCACTGGCAGCATCTTTATTCCATTATAAAGAACTGGAGATTATGGATCTGAAAAAATATCTGGCAGACAAAGGGGTATTTGTACGCCGTTAAACAAAGGGGGAGAAAGTACATGCCACCAATTACAAATGACTGGCAGCAGCCATTGGAAGTAGAATTTAAGAAACCATATTACAAAGATTTATATAAGAAAGTGTTGGAAGAATATCGGAGCAGACAGATTTTTCCGAATCCGGATGATATCTTTAATGCCTTTCATCTGACACCATTAAAAGATGTCAAAGTCGTGATCCTTGGACAGGATCCGTATCATAATGACGGACAGGCGCACGGACTCTGCTTTTCTGTAAAACCGGATGTGGAGGTGCCACCGTCACTGGTGAATATTTATAAGGAATTGCAGGATGATCTGGGATGCAGGATTCCGAACAACGGATATCTGGTAAAATGGGCAAAGCAGGGAGTGCTGATGTTGAATACAGTACTGACAGTGCGCGCACACCAGGCAAACTCCCATCGCGGCATCGGTTGGGAGCAGTTTACAGATGCAGTCATCCGTGCCGTGGATGCACAGGATCGTCCGATTGTATTTCTGCTCTGGGGACGTCCGGCGCAGATGAAGAAAAGTATGTTACATAATCCGAAACATTTGATTTTGGAGGCACCGCATCCGAGTCCGTTGTCTGCGTACCGTGGTTTTTTCGGCTGTAAGCATTTCAGCCAGACTAATGCATTTCTGGAGAAAAACGGACTTGCGCCGATCGACTGGCAGATTGAAGATGTGTGATCTCGCTGGAACCGGACAGAAGCATCACTATGGGTTATGCATCTATCTGGTCAGAAACCGGATATAAGAAAAAATATTAAAAAATAAAAAGAAAAAAGGAAACAGGAAAATTACACGGAATATATAAAATAGGATATTTATGCTTTACAGGCAAAATGAACATGAAATCTTGTAACAAGATACAGGGAGTATAACCATCGTATGACAATTCGTGAACAGTTGGAATTATCAGAACGTACATATTTAAGCTCTTATGCGATGCTGAGTCAGGATTCGAGAGGGCGGGACAGAGAAGAACCGGAATGCGATATTCGTCCGGTTTTTCAGCGTGACCGGGATCGGATCCTGCACTGCAAATCTTTCCGGCGGCTGAAGCACAAGACGCAGGTATTTCTGTCACCGCAGGGGGATCATTACCGGACACGGCTGACCCATGCACTGGAAGTGTCACAGAATGCGAGAACTATTGCAAAGGCACTGCGCCTGAATGAATCGCTGGTGGAAGCGATTGCATTGGGACATGATCTGGGGCACACACCTTTTGGCCATGCAGGAGAAGGAATGTTGAATGAACTGTGTAACGGCGGATTCAGACACAATGAGCAGAGTGTCAGGATCGTGGAAAAGCTGGAAAAAGAAGGGAAGGGGCTGAACCTTACATGGGAAGTCAGGGATGGTATTTTAAATCATCAGATCAGCCTGATGCCGTCTACATTGGAAGGCAAGATTGTGCGTTTATCTGATAAAATTGCATATATTAATCATGATATTGATGATGCAATCAGGGCTCAGGTGCTGAAGGAAGAAGACATTCCGGTTAAATATCGGGAAGTACTTGGTTTTTCCACGCAGGAGCGTCTGAATACATTGATTCATGACATTATCGAACAGAGCTGGGAAAAGAATGAAATCTGTATGTCACCGGATGTGGCGCAGGCTATGCAGGGGCTGCGTCAGTTTATGTTTCAGAATGTCTATACGAACCCGGTGGCAAAGGGTGAGGAGACGAAAGCAAAGGAACTTCTGGAACGTTTGTTTGTGTATTATCTGAAGCATATTGACCTGCTGCCTGGATATTATCTGCAGATGCTGGAGGACGGCGAAGAAAATGACCGGGTGGTCTGTGATTATATCGCAGGAATGACGGATCAATATGCACTGGCCAAATACAGTGAGTATTTTATGCCGAAATCCTGGCAGGTTTACTGATCTGTCCGGATGGCAATGATAGGTATAAAGATTGAAGTAAAAAGGAAGGTATTATGACTTACTATTCCGATGAACTGATTGAAGAAGTGCGATCCAGAAATGATGTGGTAGACGTCATTTCCGGTTATGTGCGCCTTCAGAAACGGGGAAGCACGTATTTTGGGCTCTGTCCTTTCCACAATGAAAAGACACCGTCCTTTTCTGTCTCACCGGGCAAACAGATGTATTACTGTTTTGGCTGCGGCGCAGGCGGGAACGTATTCACCTTTATGATGCAATATGAAAATTTTACATTTCAGGAGGCAATGCAGAGTCTGGCGGACCGGGCAGGCATTGAACTTCCGAAGCAGGAGATGTCTGCCGCCCAGCGGGAAGCCGCAGATCGGCGGAGCAGGCTTCTGGAAATAAATAAAGTAGCGGCAAAATATTTCTATATGTTGCTGCGCAGTCCGCAGGGAGCTCATGCGTTACAGTATTTTGAAGAGCGTAAACTCAGAAAAGAAACCATGCAGCATTTCGGACTGGGCTATTCCAATAAATACAGCGATGATCTGTATCAATATCTGAAGAAGCAGGGTTACGAAGATGAACTGCTTAAGGACAGTGGTCTGGTTACCATTGATGAACGCCGGGGTGGTCATGACAAATTCTGGAATCGTGCGATGTTTCCGATCATGGATGCAAATAACCGGGTCATCGGATTTGGGGGTCGTGTCATGGGCGAGGGAGAACCGAAATATCTGAATTCGCCGGAGACCATGATTTTTGACAAGAGCCGGAATCTGTACGGATTGAATTTTGCCCGGTCATCCCGGAGACCGCATATTTTATTGTGTGAGGGATATATGGATGTGATTGCCCTGCATCAGGCTGGATTTGACAATGCAGTGGCATCTCTTGGAACGTCCTTTACATCCGGTCATGCCAATCTGCTGAAGCGTTATACGAAGGAAGTATACCTGACTTTTGACAGTGATGGTGCCGGAGTAAAAGCTGCCCTGCGGGCCATTCCGATTCTGAAAGAAGCCGGATTGACGGCGAAGGTTATTAATATGCGGCCTTATAAGGATCCGGATGAATTTATCAAAGCACTTGGGGCAGAAGAATATCAGAAGCGGATCGATGAAGCGGAAAACAGTTTTATGTTTGAAGTACGGATGCTGGAGCGGGATTATGATCTGGCTGATCCGGAGAGCAAGACAAAGTTTTTTTATGCCGTTGCCCGGAAAATCCTGAATTTCGAGGAAGAACTGGAACGGGAAAATTATATTGAGGCTGTGGCAGCAAAATACCAGATCGGTTTTGAGCAGCTGCGGTCGGTGGTCCGTTCCGAGGGAACCCGTGGAGGGCTGACCAGAGAGCGGGAGCGTGCTCCGTTAAAGAGCGGAGTGAATGACAGAAAGAAGAAAGAAGATGGCATGAAGCAGTCCCAGCGGCTGTTTCTGACCTGGCTGATCGAGGATGAGCGCCTGTTTGATCTGACGGAGGGCTATATCAGTCCCGATGATTTTACAGAGGAGATTTTCCGTGATGTGGCAAAAGTACTGTACGAGCAGCATGCCGCTGGGGAGATCAATCCGGCACAGATCATCAGCCGCTTTACGGACGAGGAACAGCAGCGGGAGGCAGCGGCGTTGTTTCACGCACGCCTGCATCCGGTGGAAACCCGTCAGGAGAAAGAGAAAGCTTTAAAAGAAACGATCCTCAGGATTAAGAAAAACAGTATGGATGTACGCTCCGGAAAATTGGAGCCGACAGACCTGGCAGGCCTGCAGCGGCTGATCGAAGATAAAAAGCAGCTGGCGCAGCTACAGAAAATGCATATTTCATTAGATTGAGGACAAACTATATAGACTAAAAACATGGAAGGATGAACAAGATGGCAGAGAAAAACGATCAGAAAATGAGAGAAAGAGCAGAGCGGGCAGAAAAATTCCAGGCAAAACTTCAGGAACTGCTTGCACTGGCAAAAAAGAAAAAAAATATGCTCGAGTATCAGGAAATCAATGACCATTTCAAGGATTTTGCCCTGAGTCCGGAGCAGATTGATAAAATTCTGGATTTCCTGGAGGCAAATCATGTCGATGTCCTTCGTATTACAGACGATGATGACGATATCCTGATTGATGATGAAGATAATGATGTAGAAGTAGAGAAAATCGATCTGTCTGTACCGGATGGTGTCAGCATTGAGGATCCGGTGCGTATGTATTTAAAAGAGATCGGAAAAGTTCCGCTGCTGACTGCAGAGGAAGAAATCGAACTTGCAAAACGTATGGAACTTGGTGATCAGGAGGCAAAAAAACGTCTGGCAGAGGCAAACCTCCGTCTGGTTGTAAGTATTGCAAAACGTTATGTGGGAAGAGGTATGCTGTTTTTGGATCTGATTCAGGAAGGTAACCTGGGTCTGATCAAAGCTGTTGAGAAATTCGATTACAGAAAAGGATATAAATTCAGTACCTATGCGACCTGGTGGATCCGTCAGGCGATTACCCGTGCGATTGCCGATCAGGCACGTACCATCCGTATCCCGGTGCATATGGTTGAGACGATCAATAAACTGATCCGGGTGTCCAGACAGTTATTGCAGGAACTTGGACGTGAACCCACTCCGGAAGAAATTGCAGAGGAAATGAATATGCCGGTAGACCGTGTGCGTGAGATCTTAAAAATCTCCCAGGAGCCGGTTTCTTTAGAAACTCCGATCGGTGAAGAGGAAGACAGTCACCTGGGTGATTTCATTCAGGATGACAATGTGCCGGTTCCGGCAGATGCAGCAGCATTCACACTGTTAAAAGAGCAGCTGGTGGAAGTTTTAAGCACACTGACAGACCGTGAGCAGAAAGTGCTTCGTCTGCGTTTTGGTCTGGATGACGGTCGTGCGCGTACATTGGAAGAAGTTGGAAAAGAGTTCAACGTTACCCGTGAACGTATCCGTCAGATCGAGGCAAAAGCACTGCGGAAATTACGCCATCCGAGCCGCAGCAGAAAGCTGAAGGATTATCTGGATTAATATGGCGATTCGTTTATCAAACCGGTTATCTGCATTGGCCAGTCTGGTATCGAATGGGCATCGTCTGGCTGATATCGGAACGGATCATGGATACATACCGATTTATCTGTGTCAGACGGGAATCATTCCTTCTGCCATAGCTATGGATATCGGAAAAGGTCCGCTGCAGCAGGCAACAGCCCATATCAAACAACAGGGACTCTCAAGCCGGATCAGGACGCGTCTGTCGGATGGACTGACTGCGCTGCAGCCGGGAGAGGCAGATACGATACTGATCGCCGGTATGGGTGGTGGTCTGGTGATGAAGATATTATCCCAGGGCACACATGCACTGACCGGCAGTGAAGAACTGATCCTGCAGCCACAGTCAGAAATTGCGCAGGTAAGAGCCTATCTGCGCACACATGGATTCCGGATTTTGGAAGAAGAGATGATCCTGGAGGACGGAAAGTATTATCCGATGATGAAGGTGGTGCAGGAGACAGCATCTGATCAAAGAGAAGAGACAGTTCAGGTGCAGGTGGAAGATGCCTTTGGTCCTGTATTATTACAGAAAAAACATCCGGTGCTGAAAGAATGGTTGCAGCGGGAATTACAGACCGTGGATACGGTCTGCCGTCAGCTTGCAGCGCAGCCGGAGAATGAGCGGATTACGATCCGTATGGCGCAGGTACAGGAAAAAAGACAATTGATTCTGGAGGCGTTGAAAAGATATGAAACAGCAGATGTGTAAGATTACGATACAGGGAACAGAGCGGGAATATCCGCGGGAGACAACCTTTCAGCAGATTGCAGATGAATATCAGCCACAGATGGAAAATGATATCGTGCTGGTGAAATTCCAGCAGGATCTGCGGGAGCTGCATCAGTCGGTACTCCGGGACGGAGAACTGGAATTTATCACCACTGCCGAAAAACCGGGCAGAGATACTTACCGGAGAAGTGTGACGCTTCTCATGGAGGCAGCGGCATGGAAGCTGTATCCGAACCTGGAGCTTCTTGTCCAGCATTCCATTGGTCAGGGCTACTACTGTGAATTCCGCCATGCGGATGCCATCTGTGTCCCGGATCAGAAGATGTTGCAGGCTCTGAAAGAGAAGATGCAGGCATTTGTGGAAGCAGATCTTCCTATCGTTAAATATAATATGAGCACGCAGGATGCATCTGCACGGTTTCGTCAGATGGGAAGAATGGATAAAGTCCGTCTGATGCGCTACCGCCGCAGTTCCAGAGTGAATGTATATGAATTGCAGGAATTCCCGGATTACTATTATGGCTATATGGTGCCTGGCACCGGTTATCTGAAATATTTTGATCTGATTCCGTACCAGAATGGATTTATGCTGATGTTTCCGGGAAAAGAAACACGGAAAGTGGCGGACTTTGAAGTAACCGATAAATTGTTCAACACATTAAATGATTCTGCCCAGTGGGGCATTGATATGGGAATCCGTACAGTGGGGGAACTCAATGATGTGATCGCAGCCGGCCGGATCCAGGATATGATCCTGGTGCAGGAATCCTACATGGAGCAAAAAATCGGTGATATCGCTGAGACCATTGCAGCAGACCGCAGGAAAAAGTTTGTGTTGATTGCAGGACCTTCTTCTTCCGGAAAAACAACATTTTCCCATCGTTTATCCATTCAGATGACGGCACATGGTCTGAAACCGCATCCAATTTCTCTGGATGATTTCTATTGCAACAGAGAAGAGACACCGCTGGATGAAAATGGTGAGTATGATTTTGAATGTCTGGAAGCGTTGGACATTCCTCTGTTTAATCAGTGTATGACAGATCTGCTGGCGGGAAAAGAAGTGATACTTCCGGTGTTTAATTTCAAAACCGGTCACCGGGAATACCGTCAAAAACCGCTGAAACTCGGGGCGGAGGATGTTCTGGTGATTGAGGGCATTCACGGATTGAATGAAAAACTTTCCTATGAACTGCCAAAAGAAAACAAGTATAAGATATATATCAGCGCATTGACACAGCTAAACATTGATGATCACAATAATCTGTCCACTGCGGACGGACGGCTGATCCGTCGTATGGTACGGGATGCCCGTACCAGAAACACTTCTGCCAGGGAAACACTGGCGCGTTGGAACTCTGTACGGCGTGGAGAAGAGAAAAATATCTTCCCATTTCAGGAAGAAGCGGACGTTATGTTCAATTCGGCCTTGATTTATGAATTATCTGTGTTAAAATTATATGCGGAGCCTTTGCTCTTTTCCATCGATGCAGACTGCCCGGAATATCCGGAAGCAAAACGTCTGCTGAAGTTCCTGGATTATTTTCTTCCGGTACCGGGAGAGAATATCGGGCACAATTCGATTCTGAGAGAATTTATCGGTGGAAGCTGTTTTCATGTGTAGTAACGTCATACAGAGGTAACAGCATAATTTAAGTGAAAAGAATACAATTCAAGTAAGACAAATGATCGCGGCTGCAAGTGTCGAAAGACCGCAGGTGAGGAAAGTCCGGGCTTCATAGGGCAGGATGCCGGATAACATCCGGTGGAGGTGACTCCAAGGACAGTGCAACAGAAAGATACCGCGTTAGCAATGAGCCATGCGCAGACACGGATTCAGCAGATTTTCGAGTAAGCTTGCTTACAGAGAAAACAGGATGAATCCGGGGATGGATACGGCGAATGCCGTGTATCGAAAATTGCGCAGCAATTTGAGAGACCGCATGGCGGAGTAAAACAGGATTCTGTGTATTGCTCATTGTTAACGTAAGGGTGGAATGGCAGTGTAAGAGACTACCGCCCGGCTGGTAACAGTCGGGGCACATGTAAACCCCATCCGAAGCAAGACCGAAACAAAGCGTTGACGTGGCCCGCCAGCTTTAGGTAGGTCGCTTGAGGTAACTGGCAACAGTTATCCTGGATAGATGATCATTCACGACATAACCCGGCTTATCGTTTTGCTTGAATTGTATTTTTTGTTCTATTAACTTTTTCTAAAATGTTTGTGAAAAGACAATAGGTTTGTTGACATCAATTTGCACAAACTGTAACATAAGGTTATCGGTTCTGAAACAGGGACTTTATTAAATAAAAAGACTGAGGTGTTACAGGTGAGAAATCGTTTTCAACAATTTATGTATGGACGTTATGGTATGGATCAGCTCAATCGTTTTTTATCAACGGTTGCATTGATCATTCTGGTAGTTTCTATGTTTATCCGCAGACCAATCGTCGAGATTGTCGCATTGGCACTGCTGTTCTGGTGCTATTATCGTATGTTTTCCAAAAATATTTCAAAACGTGCAGCTGAAAATCAGAAATATATGAATTTCAGATATCGTGCCGTATGTTTCTTTAAAAAGGGAAGAACCGGTGGTTCTGCAAGTTTTGCACAGAAGCAGGCGCAGCGGAAAGCACATCATGAGCAGAAAAAGATGTATCGTTTTTTTGCATGTCCGAACTGTGCGCAGAAGGTGCGAGTGCCGAAAGGAAAAGGAAAAATCTGTATTACCTGTCCGAAATGCCATACAGAGTTTGTAAAGAGAAGTTAGAGAAATCGCTTAAATCGAATGTTGGGATACAAATGGCAAAATGCTTGAAGAAAAAGCTGGATAAAATGCGAAAAGAAAAATGAGAATACAAGGAGTATGATCATGTTTGGATATATTTATGTGAATCGAAAAGAACTTTCGGAGGAAGACAGAAAAGATTATCAGTCTTACTACTGTGGATTGTGTCAGGCATTGCGTAAGAGCAGTGGGGTCAAAGGGCAGGTGCTGCTGAATTATGACATGACGTTCCTGATTATTCTGCTGTCCGGTCTGTATGAACTGGAGAATAAGGAAGAAGAATTTTTCTGTCCGTTGCATCCTGGAAAAAAGAAAATCGCATATATCAATGAGGTGACACAGTATGCCTCTGACATGAACGTGCTGCTGTCTTACCACAATCTGCTGGATGACTGGCAGGACGAGAAAAATTATCCGAAGCATGTGATGTCCATGATGCTGAAAAAGGATTATGCACGGATATCGCACAAATATCCGCGACAGGCAGAGGCAGTGGAAGCTTACATGAGAAAACTGAATATGCTGGAGCATAAGCGGGAAACGAATCTGGATGCGATCGCAGGTCTCACCGGTGAAATGCTGGGTGAAATTTTTGCATGGAAGGATGATATCTGGTCCGAAGAATTACATTGCCTGGGATTTTACTTGGGCAAGTTCATCTATCTGATGGATGCCTACGAGGATCTGGAAAAAGATCTGCGGAAAAAAGAGTATAATCCTTTTGAGTCCATGGTAAAAAACAGTCCGCAGGATTTTGAGACATTGAGCAAACTGATTCTGACCAGTATGATGTCGGAGTGTTCCAAATCCTTTGAGCGGCTTCCGATTCTTCAGCATGCATCCATTATCCGGAATATTCTGTACTCCGGCGTATGGTCAAAATACGAGTATGTACAGGCAAAGAAGAAAAAGAGGAGGAAATCTCAGTGAGAAATCCTTATGAAGTACTGGGAGTATCGCCCGGTGCTACTGATGAAGAGATAAAAAAGGCATATAGAAAACTAAGCAGACAGTATCATCCGGATGCAAATGTCAACAGTCTGCACCCGGAGATCGCAGAAGAAAAATTTAAAGAAGTGCAGCAGGCATACACACAGATCATGAAAGAAAAACAGCAGGGGTATGCAGGAGGCTACCAGAATAGCAGTGCGCAGTCGGGGCCGTATGGTGCATACGGCGGATATGGCAGCTATGGCGGCTTTGGTGGATTTGATTTTAACGGTCAGAGCGAACAGCGTTCCCAGCAGAATGATTCTGTGAATATGCAGGCAGCTTTGAACTATATCCGAAACGGATATTATAAAGAAGCACTGCATGCGTTGAATGATATTCCGGCTGGACAGCGCAGTGCGAGATGGTATTTCTTCTCTGCAGTGGCAAATCAGGGAGCCGGTAATAATGTGGCTGCACAGGAGCATGCACAACAGGCGGTGTCTATGGAACCGAGCAATATGGAATATCGGCAGTTTTTGCAAAATCTTCAGTTCGGCGGTACCTGGTATCAGAACATGGGATCAGCTTATCAGAGACCGGTATCCGGACTGTCACGGATGTGTGCGATCTGGTGTGGATTTATGATGTTTTTGAATTGTTGTTGTTTTCGACCATTTTAAGACTGTGGCTGTGGAACAGTGATCAGTGGCGGAACGTTAATTTTTATAAAAGAAATCGGGATATCTTGTCTCCTCAGCTAGCAATCGCTTTCGGAGAAAAGATATCCCGATTTCTGTCTACACAGAGAGTAAAGCGGACATTCGCAATCCGCTTTCACTGACCAGAATCACGCACCAAGTCTCACGTGCGTTCGACTTGAATGCAGGATAGTGCAAAAAAAGACCTGTTGGAAATTCCAACAGGTCTTCAGAAGTAGCGAGAGGGGGATTCGAACCCTCGACACTGCGGGTATGAACCGCATGCTCTAGCCAACTGAGCTATCTCGCCACACGAACTTCTTTACTATACATGAAGTGGCGGGATTTGTCAACAGTTTTTTTGCATTTTTTCTTATATCCGGAAAATAGTTTTGCTGTTTTGTTACCGGTCTTTTGTTGCTGTTTCCTTTGTCCTTGGCTTTTGCGGGAAGAACAGCATTGCAGATGCGGTAAATATTCCGTCTTTATATTCAAATTGAATGGTTCCATTGTATTTTTCTACGGCCTGCGCTACGTTGTGCAGTCCCCAGCCATGAAAAGATGATTTACGTGTTTTTCGTGGAAGCCCGTCATCCGTAAATTTGATTTCTCTGGATGGATTGGAAATGTCGATGATCACAAATTTCTTGATGCTTTGGATACGGATCTTTAATGGATACGTCTGTTCCGGGAGTTTTTCGACGGCTTCGATGGCATTATCCAGTAAATTTGCCAGTAGCGTACAGAGGTCAGCTGCTTCAATACCGGTTTTATCCGGAAAATCGGTCTGGATCTCATAGCGGATTTTTCGATTTTCCATAATCTGGATTTTATTATTTAGTACGGCATCCACCACGTCATCGCCCGTCCAGTGAGTTTTTCTCAGAATCTGTACCGGTTCCCGAATGGCGGCGATATACCTTTTGGCTTCTGGTATATTCGCATCATCCAGTAAATGATCCAGAGCGATCAGGTGGTTGTTCAGATCGTGATATAATCTTGCGTTCTGGCTGTACACTTCATTCAGGTTCAGGTATTTTTCTTCCAGAAGGTGTTTGCTCAGTGCTTCCTTTTCCAGTATATGCTGCCGGTTTCGCAGATCAATCTCAAAGAGCAGAACAGCAAACAGCAGCAGTAAGAAGACGATGAGGATTATCCAGAGCAGTGGTGTTTCAAAATAATTATTGAATGTTTTTCGCATCAGATACATCATAACAAAACATCCGCTAGCTGTGGCGATAAGCAGTTTCCAGATTTTCTTTTTTCCTTCACTCATGCGACGGATGATTGCAGTTGTAATCAGGACAAGCACAAGTTCACAACCTTTAGTGATCAGAGAAAATGCAATCGTTGTCCGGTCAGGTTCGAAGTGGAGAACGTAAAAGAATCTTGCACCGTGGCGTGAAAAGTTCAGCATCATCGTGATATAGAATAGTTCGATACATCCTGCCATCAGTACATAAAAGGTGGATAGGAGTATTAAAACAAAAAAATTCTTACGAACTAAAATGCACCCACCGATAAAAAGAATCAGAATGTACAGCAAAATGGAGAGCATCGTATAGAGCAGATAGTCATTGATCTGTGTGTAAAATGGTGCTGCAATGCAAGAAATAAGGAGCGCGTACCGGTACTTGAACGTAGGATAAACGGCATGCAGCAATATAAAAAATATAAATACTTTCAGTACGGTAAAGCCGTAACCGGATATCATGAAGAATGTTGTCATAAAGAATTCCTCCATAATTTTTGCAGCAGTAATTTGAGTTCTTTGATACGTGCAAGACTGGCAGGAAGAAATTCACCGTTATCCAATTCAATCATGGTATCCTGAATAGATACGATATGGATCAGATTTACGATGATGCCTCTGTCAGCAAAAACAAAATCAGAACTGTTTAGTTCTTCCATAACCGGATTTAAACTTTTACGTTCTTTTATCTCGGTCTGGTTTGTTAGATGAAAAATACTGTTTTTTCCTTCGCGGGATATATATAAGATGTCTTTCAGTAATAATTTCCGATACATGCGCGTATTGGAGAGCGGATAATACTGATCAGTCTGCATATGAAGAATACGAAAAGCATCCCTGATGGCCGTTGACAGTTTTTCCGGAAGCATTTCTTTGTCAATGTAACGGAATGCGGACAGTTCAAAGGCATCCAGTGCATATTTTGTGTAAGCAGTAATGAAGATGATCAGCGCACCAGGCAGATACGTCCGGATCGTTGCGGCTAATTCCATGCCGTTCATATGCGGCATTTCAATATCGGTCAGGATCAGATCAAAGAAATGCCCTTCTTCGATGTCATAACTCAGGCTTTCACTGCTGCTGTACAGCGTGATAGCAGCTGCTTCCTGATTGGATTTTAATATAGTATTTACTGACTGATTCAGATGCTGAAGTGTAACTTCTGAATCGTCGCAGATTGCAATTTGAATCAATGATAAAACCTCCCAAAAACAAAAAATTAACTAATTAAAGAATAACGGAAAAAGAGGCCGGTGGCAACCTTTGCTTTTAATACCGATGTTTTTGAGAATGTTTTATTTATCTGAATTATATCATATGGAAAAAATGTGTTTGTTTTGTTCATGAATCATCTGTTTTTGCCTGCAAATTTTTATCATTGGATAGAGAAAAACAGAGAGAACCGTAATTGATGGACAGATATGACGGAATTGGCGGACAAAATTGCACAGAATCAAAAATGTGTGTCATAATGTAAACATGAAAACAAAATAAATAAGAGAATATAGATGGAGAAGATAGTATCATAGTTGTATGGATGGCGGTGAATTAAAGTATGAAAATAACATTAAAGAAATGTTTAGCGGCTTTAGGAATGGTCGGATTGTGTGTGGGGTTAATTGGTTGTGGAAAAAGTGAAGGTCCTGTGGCTGAGAGCACCGTTCCATTGGAACGTGGAGAACACATCATGTACGGAAGTTATCAGGGTGAAGCCATTGAATGGCGTGTTCTGGATAAAAAAGGAGACAAAGTACTGCTGCTCAGTGAATACGGACTGGATATACAACCTTTTGATACGAGTGATGTAAGTCGTGTCCTTTGGAAAGATTCGACAATGAGAAAATGGCTGAACAATGATTTTTATGACAATGCCTTTTCGGAAAACGAAAAAAAGAATATTGTATTATCTTATTCTAAAGGATTTAAAAAAAATAATGAATCAGTATATGTAGATTTACCAGAACCTTATTGGCATTTGGAACGAGAGACAGAAGATAAAATTTTTTTGTTAAGTTATACAGAACTGTGTGAGTATTTAGTGAAGAATACTGAAGTAGGATATTATGCTCCTGATCGTGCATATAATGAACTATTATGCTATCCAACGGAATATGCAAAAAAGTATCTGAAACAAGTGTTTGAAATAGATACTTGTGGGTGGTGGTTATGTAATCCTGAATATGATACAGGAGACGGTGCTGCAATGCAAATTGAGATGATTTCTGCTTATGGACAGCTTGAGGTAGAAGATAAAGAAAATGGCAAAAATAATGCAGTCCGTCCGGCAATGTGGGTGACCTGGCAGAGTGATATGCAGGTAATCGAGGAATAAAGAAGAAGCGATATATAAAGAACCATATGAACGCTTTACTTGGCTTTTATGTGAAATCATCTTATCTTGAGATGCAGTAGAAATGGGGGCAGATTACATGAAAAAGATATGGGGACTGATCGGAATACTGGGTATGACATTTTTTATACTGGCAGGGTGTAGGCAGGATAAAGCGGCAGAGAAGGATGCATCATTGAGTGCAGGAAATGAAACGCCGATTGAAAATGGTGTGGGACTGGCTTCCGTGGTTAGCATTGAAGATGCTTATTATTATAATGATCTGCTGACAACAGATGAAGGAGAAGTCTATGCACTGACGGATGGAACTTCTGAAGAGGGGACAGATCCGGTGTTGGTATGGAAAAGCACCGATCAGGGAGAAAACTGGGAGAAAGTAATAAAACTTCCGGATACGATATATGCAGGGAGTTTTATTTCTGCAGGTGCACTGCAGGAGGAAGAGGATAAACTAAATGCGTATGTTGTTGTATCTGATTCTGATGATAGTACATCAGATTCCGGTGGGAACCGGCTGCTTTGGATTACAGAGAAAGGCAGTGAGGAACTGAACGCTGGAGAGGTATTTGAAGAAATTGGCGGAAGTGTGTGGAAGATTAGTGTAGTCAATGACCATGTGCTGTCAATTGCAGGAATAGACAAGTGTGTTTTATATGATATTACACAGCAGAAAGAATTAAAAAGCCTGTCTTATGATTATGGCAGAGCTGGTTTCCTGTCAATGAAAGACCAGTTTATCGTGTATTGCGACGAGATCAAATATTGCCTGAATGCGGAGACGCTTGAGGAGCAGGAGCCGGAGGATGGTCTGGAACAATTTGTGGAAGATATGTGGGAAGCAAATGACCGGGACGTATTTGCACCAATGAAAGCATGGAATGATACAGTGGTATGTGTTACCACAAAAGCCATTTATGAATACAGAGATGAAAGGACAGTAAAGGCGCTGTCAGTTCCGGATACCGTTCATGGTGGAACCAGTTTTAACGGTATGTCTCCAATTTGTAAAGGGAGTCAGAATACTTATTATCTGAGTGCGCTTTCAGCAGGAGAGACAACCCTGTGGCGGATTGAACCGGATCCGGAAAAAGAGACAGCAGCCTTTACGATTTACAGTCTTACCAAGAGCCCTGCGGTTACACAGACAGCAATGCTGTATCAGCAGGAGCATCCGGAGTTGAAAGTGGAGCTTTGGGTAGGCATGGAGGATGAGGCGGCACTTACCCGTACAGATGCGATCAAGCAGTTAAATACAGAGCTGATGAGTGGCAGTGGACCGGATCTGATTGTGATGGATGGACTTTCTGTAGAAAAATATACGGATATGGGATTACTGCTTCCATTGGATGTGAATGTGTCAGATGACAAGTATTTTGAAACGATTGCAAAAACTTACCAGAAAGATGGAGCATTATATGCGATTCCAACGGATTTCCTGCTCTATGCGGTGCAGGGACCGACAGATCCGGCTTCTGAGATCGGTTCACCGTCTAAGGTTGGTCAGTGGATTTTGAAAAATGCCGATCAGGCGGGATTGTCCGGTTATGAGTATACGGCTGATTATCATGCATTTTCTCAGTATACACAGTTTTTGTATGATGTATATGCGGAAAATATGATCCAGGATCATGTGGTGGATGAGAGTACATTGAAAGAATATATGGAGTTATGTGGAAAACTGGCGGAAGCAGCTTCGGATAAAACAGTGACAGATGATGCGGTGACGACAAGTATTCAGGCAGGACAGGTGGAAATTCATTATAACGATTCTGTGAATATATCAGCAGGTCTGGTGGCAGGTGTTTCAGACATTGGTGCCCTTACGACACAGAAGCATAATGGGGAAGCGGAGTATGCGCTGTATCCAATGTATCAGCCTTGCAATATTCTGGCAGTGAATGCGAATACAAAACAGGCAGAGACGGCACAGGATTTTATCACATTTTCTTTGGGAGATAAGGCTCAGACGTTGAATATGAACACTTATGAACCGATCACATTAGATACTTTCCGTAGTGCAGTGCGCGGAGATGGTATGGATGCGGATGAGGATGGAATGATCTGTGAACTTTATCTGGGTGAAAATATCGAAAGTTTTTACATTTATGCTCCGACAGAGGAAGAAATTGCTTCTCTGGAGCAGCAGATCAGACAGATTGATCATGCATTTACAGAAGATGTGGTTGTAAGGGATATCGTGATGGAGACATTGGAGTCCTATCTGAACGGTTCCGTGGGACTGGAAGATGCGGTAGCATCTGCGACAAACAGAATCAACCTGTATCTTGGTGAGTAGCAGGTTGGAAAGTTTTTTATGATTCTGTAAGCAGGGAAGAGATGATTCCTGACGGTATGGATAAAAAAGAAAAAAGCAAGAATATGGATGATTGATTCTTGTATTGTAAACAAAGAAAGGTGCGTGTGAGTTGTGAAAAAGAGGATGAAACACGGAAACAGGAAATTCTCAAAAAGCAGCTTCTCACGCGCCTGTTTATTTTTGCTGCCGAGTCTGATTAGTGTGCTGGTGCTGTTTGTGATGCCGTATCTGGATGTGATCCGAAGGTCTTTTCTGGATGGCACCGGGCAGAGATTTGTGGGGATGGAAAATTATAAAACGGTAGTGGAGAATACATCCTTCCGACTGGCAGCAGGGAATACGGTTTTATTTTTATCAGCATGCGTGCCATTACTTTTGTTTTTGTCATTATTTATTGCAATTTATCTGCAGAGAAATAAAACGGTTGGAAACTGGCTGAAAAGTGTGTTTTTACTTCCGATGGCAATGCCGGTGGCTTCTATTGTACTGTTATGGAACGTGCTTTTTACCAGAAATGGATTTTTAAGTCATTTTCTGTACTGGTTTGGTGTGACGGGACAGAACTGGCTGAATACAAAGTATGCTTTTGGCATTCTGGTATTCAGCTATATCTGGAAAAATCTGGGGTATGATATCATTCTCTGGCTGGCGGCACTTGCCACGATCTCTCCGGAGATTTATGAGGCGGCCAGAGTGGACGGAGCCAGCGAAAGTCAGTGTTTTTTCCGTATCACCATGCCAAATCTCTGGTCATCGTTATTTTTGATTCTGACGTTATCACTGATCAATGGATTTAAAGTGTTCCGGGAGGCATATCTGATTGCCGGGGATTACCCGGAACAGCATATTTATCTGTTGCAGCATCTGTTCAACAACTGGTTTAGGGATCTGTCGGTGAACAAACTGGCAGCGGGGGCAGTATTGATGGGACTTGTGCTGTTTGTACTGATCATGGTATTTCAGAAGCTTTTTGACCGAACTATGAGTTAGTTAAGTCGCTTATTTTTACAAGCAGTGAATCGTAATCAAGTTATTTTTGTGAAAGTATAAGCATTCAGATGGGAGGCAGAAATGAAGAAGATGGGCAGGAGAATCCTTTGGATTTTGATTTTGATCATATTGTTTTTGTTTTCCTTTGCGGTCGTATATCCGCTGATTTTCCTGTTTGGGGGATCTTTAAAAAGTACGCCGGAACTGGGAAACAATCTTGCGGCGTTGTGGTCCGCGGATGGAACTCTGCACTGGACCTGGCTGCCTTTTGAGCCGACCCTGCAGCATTATGTGGAACTGCTTTTCGATGAGCCGGGCTATTATGTCATGTTCTGGAATTCCGTAAAAACCGTTGGCGGTGTGATCGGCGGACAGCTTGTGCTCAGTCTGCCCGCGGCATGGGGATTTGCACGCTGGCAGTTTCCAGGAAAAAAGATCCTGCTGTCGCTCTATATTGTACTGATGCTGTTCCCGTTTCAGGTGCTGATGCTGTCAGAATATCTGATCTTGAACTGGATGGGGATGATCGATACTTTGTGGGCGTTGATTCTGCCGGGAGCCTGCTCCACATTTCCGATTTTTATCATGTACCGTTTCTTTTCCAAGGTATCGACGGATGTGATCGAAGCAGCAAAGCTGGACGGGGCAAATGAAAGACAGATTTTCTGGCGGATCGGGATTCCTCTTGGAATGCCCGGGATTATGTCTGTGATTGTGCTGGCGTTTCTGGAAAATTGGAACCTGATCGAGCAGCCGGCGGTATTTCTCCGATCTGAACGGTTGAAACCGCTGTCACTGTATCTTTCAATAATCACAAAGGAAAATGCAGGTGTGGCATTTGTGGCGGCACTGATCGCCTTGCTGCCCCCGTTACTTGTATTTTTGTGTGGACGGAAGTATCTGGAGCAGGGAATTGCAGCAATCGGTGGCAGCGAGTAGGGAAAGGATAGAAAAGATGGAACAAAAACGATGGGTACGGATTGCCGTTGTGTTTTTTGCATTGATGGTTGTATTGACAATATTTTCCAGGGCAGCATCTTCGGCAGTAAAGGCGCATGTGAGCGTGGTAAAGGCATCCAGACAGAAAATATCACATGAGATACAGCTGGATGGCTCCGTTGAGGCAAAAAAATATTTTCTTCAATATGTACCGGCAGGATTGATGGTGACCGGGGTGCAGATTTCGGCAGGACAGCAGGTGGAAGCCGGGGATGTGATCTTTACAGTAGATGTGCAGAAAGTGCAGGAGAAGATCAAAGCTATTGAGGCGGAGCTGAATCGTGCGGATCAGAAAGACCGTTTATCCATTTCCAGATCAGAAGCATCGTATCAGGATGTGATAATAAATGCAGAGGAAGAAAAGGCACATGCCTATGAGGCTTACACAAAGGCGGTCAGCGAGTATCAGAATTATATAAATACGCATAAAAAGAGCGTTGATACAAAAACGGCTGATACTGACGGAAATTCAGGTGATGCGCAAACCTCTGAATTGGCGGATTCTGTCTATGATGCATCTGTTGCGGCAGAACTGGAAAATGCCATAGAAGCACAAAAAAGTGCTTATGAAGTAGTGGTGCGGGAGCAGGAAAAACAGGTCAGGGCGGCATCTGATGCAGTGCAGCAGACAAAAGAAGATCTGAACCTGTCAAATGATACGGATACACTGAGGGAACAGTTGGATGCTTTGCGTACCTATGTGGAAAATGGCGGCGTGTATCAGGCGGAATGTTCCGGTGTAATTGGTCAGATCAATGTGGCAGCAGGAAGCGAGACCGTAGATGGAATCGCTGTGATGCTGGCAGATGCTGCAGAAACGGTGCGGTTTACGGCAGATCTGTCAGAAGAATACCAAGATGAGATTACAGAAAACAGTGTGATCACTCTGAGGGGACAAAACGTGGTGGGCGAAGAAGAAACGTATGAGGTATCTTCGGCGGTTGTTTCAGAAAATACCGGAGCAGAAACGGATGGCTTTGGCAGATATTTACTGACTGCGGATTTACCGGGAGATCTCTATCCGGTGGGAACAAAACTGACCGTGACAGTAGATAATCAGTCAAACACTTATGATAGCTGTCTGCCACTTTACAGTCTGCATCAGAAGGGAAATAACCAGTATTTTATCTATGTGATGGAGGAACAGGATACGGTATTCGGAATGGAGCTTGTGGCAAGGGAAGTGCCGGTCACTGTACTGGATAAAAATGAGCAGTATGTGACAGTGGAAGAGGTGATTTCCGGAGAGGTGATCGTATCTTCTGATAAGGACATTGCAGATGGAAGCAGGGTGAAAATAGAGGAAGAATAATTTCTGATTTGGAAGGATAGTAAATAAATCGTCAGGCTTGTAGGTATAGTAAAATCAGAAGAACAATTCTAGTTTGGAAGGGTGACGGAAAAACGGAAATTAGGAATAGATTCTTAAATGGAGTAGAAATGAAAAAACAGTGGAGATGCCATTTGAATGTGCATGCAATATGGGGATTATGGAAACAGAAAAAAGCAATCGTGGTGGTTTTGATTGTTCTCATTGCCTGCGGATTGACATTTTATGCCATGGGGATACGACAGAAACAGGAATTATCCATGTATCAGAACCGGATTACGCTGTTTCAAAAAGACCGGCAGTTTTATACCTATGAAGATGCAGTACAGATGCGGCAGAGAAACGAGGAAATAAAGGAACCGTTTTCTTATGTTATCTGGGGAACTGAAGGGATACATCTGTTGGAAAATCAGGATCTGGGACGGTCCAGCAGGGTGGAAGTGTATGCCATAGATGGAAACAGTCAGTTATTGCTGCCTTCCACTGTCATGTTGGATGGCACGATTACAGATGGATGCCTTCTGGGAGAAAAAGCAGCACAGGAATTGTTTGGTGTTGCAGATGCTGTCGGACTTTCTGTTACGCTGGACGGACATACGTATCAGGTACTTGGGATGCTGACCAGGGAAACACAGGAAGCTGTGTTTTCAGCAAAGGATCTGCATGCAGCCAGACTGAATCGCATGACGGTAGAAACATCAGAAAACCGTACACGATCGATGCTGGAGCAGACGATAGAATGGAAGATTGGATTTGCAGGAACAGCATTTGATGATCGATTCATAAACAGTGTGATCGGCTTACCGAGCATTGGTTTATGCATTTTATTATGGCTGTGGCTGCTTCGCCTGATGTTTCGTGAGTGGAAAAATTATCGGAAGCAGTATGCGGCACAGGCAGAATATTATAAAGGCGGATATCTCATTGCACCTGATTATGTAAAGGGAATGGCAGTCAGAATTTGCTGTATGGCAGGTGTAGTCATTTTGATGCTGATATTTTTGCGGTTCCATGTAAAGATACCGGAAGATATGATACCTACAAAGTGGTCGGATTTTGCATTCTGGCGCCGTTGGGGTGAAGATAAGGCAGAGCGGATGGCTGATTGGATACGGTGTGAGAAATATGCTCCGGAACTGGAAGATTTGGGAAAATCAGTGAGAGCAATTGGATGTTTTGTTATTTCTTATTTATGTTATTTGTTGATACGGATATTCGGACTGAGAATCTGGAAAAAATATTAAAAATTTTATTTTCAAATCTTTATAAATGCCCGAAATGGATTCCTTTTTTCATGGACAGACTTGTGCAGAATGCGCGGTAAACCTGTTTAAAAAAGTGAAAGATTATGAAAAATGTTTTTGCATTCAAAATTTTTTGTATGGAATTACATAAAATTCAGAGCAAACTGACGGGAAAGGAAAGCCTGCAGCAGAGTAATATTGACAGATTCCACGAAATGTAAAGGAAATCTTACAATTGGAACTACCATTTTGGAGAAGAAATGTGAAATATCCTGATTTGACAAAAAATCAATATCATGCAATAATGCATCCGATGTGGAGAAACTGCATAGAGTGTAATGATGAAATAAAAAATGAAATCGTTACCAATTTTCCATTTTGTATAGGGGTGAGCTCATTATAGAAAGGGTGAATCAATCATGACAGAAAAGAAAATCAAATTAAATGCAACCAATGAAGTACAGGAATTTGTCAATGCAGCATCCAAATGTAATTTTGATATTAACCTGCACTATCAGCGTGCCATCGTAGATGCGAAATCATTTCTTGGCGTTTTAAGTCTTGGACTTTCGAAAATTTTTACGGTATCTTATGGCGGAAACGATGGTAATTTCGAACAGATTCTGAGCAAGTATGCTGCTGCATAGTCAGAATCCACAAATCACTGAAAAAAACAGAGATATATACAGGGTCGTACGATAATCGTACGGCCTTTTTTCTGTTTGCAGTGAAAAAAAACATAAGATGTGTTACACTGATAACAGTTTGCTGAATCGATGATACATAGAAGATTCAGTATAAAGTGTTGAAAAGGCGGATAGCAGTCATTTATGGAGCAGATAGAAACGATTGGAGCGACAGAGCAGCGGGAGCTGACGAGAATACGGATTTCCGTGCGAAATCTGGTGGAATTTATTTTTCGTTCCGGAGATATTGACAATCGTATTGGAAAAGGTGCACAGAAAGAGGCTATGCAGGAAGGCAGCCGGATGCACCGTAAAATCCAGGGACGGATGGGAATGGAATATCGAGCAGAGGTTCCTCTGAAACTGGAAGTGCCGCAGGAGCAGTATGTGCTGGCATTGGAAGGCCGGGCTGATGGTATTATTACAAATGCAGATGGTGTGACTGTTGATGAAATCAAATGTATGTATACCGATGTGACACGTTTTGAGGAACCGATTTTTGTGCACAAGGCACAGGCGATGTGTTATGCGTATATTTATGCATTGCAGAACGGATTGAATCAGATTTCCGTGCAGCTGACCTACTGTGATCTGGATACAGAAGAAATCTGCCGGTTTGAGGAAGCATTTTCTTTTTTCTGGCTGGAGCGATGGTTTCAGGATATGATGGAAGCCTATCGGAAATGGACAGATTTTCAGTTTGCATGGAGAAAGATCCGTCAGACATCCATACAGACACTGGAGTTTCCGTTTCCTTACCGTGAGGGACAGTACAAACTGGTGGGAGATGTATATAGAACCATTCACCGGAAAAAAATATTGTTTATCCAGGCACCTACCGGAACCGGAAAGACGATTTCTACGCTGTTTCCGGCAATCCGTGCTGTTGGGGAAAATCTGGGAGACAAAATATTTTATCTCACGGCAAAGACGATTACACGAACGGTGGCAAAGGATACATGTGACCTCCTGAAAGCAAAGGGTTACCGCGGAAAGGTCATTGTACTGACGGCCAAAGAGAAAATGTGTCCCTGTGAGGAAATGGATTGTAATCCATCCAACTGTCTGCGGGCGAAAGGACATTATGACAGGGTAAACGATGCAGTGTATGATCTGATCACCACAGAGGAGGATTTTACCCGGGAGCGGATGCAGGCGCAGGCGGAAAAATATCAGGTGTGCCCTTTTGAAATGTCACTCGATGCGTCACTGTATGCAGATATCATTATCTGTGATTATAATTATGTGTTTGACCCGAATGTGTATCTGAAGAGGTTCTTTTCCGAGGAAGAAAAAGGTGACTATATTTTTCTGGTGGATGAGGCGCACAATCTGGTGGAGCGCGGCCGGGAGATGTACAGTGCCGTTTTGGTAAAAGAAGAGATTTTGACGGTGAAAAAGCTGGTGCGTGGTAAGGACCGGAAACTGGAAGCAGCTTTGGAAAAATGTAACCGCCAGATGTTGGAATGGAAGCGGGAATGTGAAACATATACGATATATGAGAGCATCGGAGCCTTTGCATTTTCCCTGATGCGTCTGATGTCTCTGCTGGATATTTTTCTGCAGTCGAGAGGGGAGATGCCGGAGCGAAAAGAAGTCACGGAGTTTTATCTGAATTTGCGGCATTTTATGAATATGTTTGAGCGGGTGGATGAAAATTATGTACTGTATTCTGATTTTGATGAAACAGACCGGTTTTGTCTGCACTTGTATTGTGTGAATCCATCCGTAAATCTGCAGGAGTGTCTGGAGCGGGGGAAAAGTACGATCTTTTTCTCTGCGACATTGCTTCCTGTGAACTATTATAAAAATCTGTTAAGTTCGAAAAAAGATAATTATGCGGTATACGCGGATTCAGCGTTTCGCGAGGAGCAGCGTCTGCTGTTTATCGGCCGGGATGTCAGCAGCTTGTATACACGACGGACCCTTGGAGAGTTTCATCGCATTGCTTTGTATATCCAACAGGTGTTGCGGGCAAAAAAGGGAAACTATCTGATATTTTTTCCATCTTATCGTTTTATGGAGGATGTGTATGAACAGTTTCTGGCGGTCAATGAGCAGGAAGCAGACTGTATGATGCAAAGCGGAAATATGAATGAGGCAGACCGGGAAGAATTCATACAGGAGTTTTCCAATCCAAGAGGAAAATCCCTGGCGGCATTCTGTGTGCTTGGCGGTATTTTTTCGGAGGGGATCGATCTGAAGGAAGATCTGCTGATCGGTGTTCTGATTGTCGGAACGGGATTGCCGCAAATCTGCAATCAGCGTGAAATCCTCAAAGAATACTATCAGGAAGAGAATGGACAGGGATTTGATTATGCCTATCAATATCCGGGGATGAATAAGGTGTTGCAGGCAGCAGGACGTGTGATCCGGACGGCGTCTGACCGGGGAATCATCGGTCTGCTGGATGACCGTTTTCTGCGAAGTGATTACAGGCAGCTTTTCCCAAGGGAGTGGAGTCAGTATGAGGTGCATACGTTGGATAGTCTGCCTGGGGCATTGGAAGCCTTTTGGAAAAAATAACTTCTTGTTTGTCTGTGTAAAGGGCAAATTCGGAAGCAGAAATCCAGACAGACACGGATGATTTTCTGCCTCCGCTGCGCCGCTACGCAGTGCATCGCGTGAATGGCTGATTATTTCACTGTGTAAATACAGAAAACGAAGCATCCTGTCAGGGAAAGCGATTAAGCAAACGACCGAGTTTCACGAGTTTTTGCGCGAGTGGGAACGACCTCTTTTTCAGGCGTGGGAACGAGCGCGATGAAAACGACGTGAAACGAGGGTAGTGAGCGTCTAGCGTCCTGACAGGATGCTTCGTTTTTGTATTAAAAATTAAATTTCAGCCAACAACAAGACAAACAAGAAGTTACAGAGATGGTAACAAGTCTAGAAATGCCTCTGTTGGTGCATTGATCGGAAGTGTCGGATTCACGGAAGCCACGATCTGTCGTGCAGGCATGGTTTCTTTTGTTTCAATGATATCCAGATCCTCATTGCCTTCCCGGACGCAGTAGTCCGGTACGCAGGCAATGCCAAGACCGATTCTTGCAAAATCAATCAGCAGATCGTTACTGGAAAGTTCAATCTCCGGTACCAGCTCCAGCTGATGTTGCAGAAACAGATTGTGCAGAAATTCGCAGGTGGTGCAGTGACGTTCCAGGGTGATCAGTGGGTAGCCGGAAAGCTCCGCCAGGCGCAGTACCCGGGATTTTAATGGATAATAAGCCGGATTTGCTACAAATACATCATGGAATTCACAGACAGTTTTGCGGATGTAAGACTGGTTTAGCCGGGTATTCGGTGCATTGGTGATGATCAGATCCACCTTTCCCTGTTCTAGCAGATCCACGCAGTTCAAAGAGGTTGCGTTCGTGACCTTGATTGGCACATTTGGATACTGCTGATGGAATTTCCGGAAATACGGAACGAGAAAATAACGGCAGATGGTGTCGCTGGCGCCGATGTGCAGCTGACCAAGTCCGAGCCCCTGACTGTCAAAGAGCTGGTTTTCACCGCGGCGGATGAGGTTCATCGCCGGTTCCACATGTTTTAACAGCAGCTGCCCGGCCGGGGTGAGCTGCACTTTTTTTGTACTGCGGATAAAAAGCGGCTGTCCGAGTTTGCGTTCCAGTGTCTTGATGGACTGGCTGACCGCAGACTGGGAAATGTAGAGATGTTTGCTGGCTTCCGAAAAGCTTAACGACTGTGCCACATAAAAAAATACTTTGTAAAGTTCATAATTGATATCCATAGAAGTATCCCCTTTGTATGTTTTGATTTACAGAAATCTCTTTTTATATTAGTATATAAAGTGTGAGAGCCTATGTCAATTATAAATTAGTGAAACTTATATATAGAATTAAATATATTAATTTTTCTAATTTAAATGTCTACGGTATACTAAAGGTACCATGATAGCACGGAACAGGTCTGTGCCATGTAATATTGCAGAGATGGACTGGAGAGAATGTCCGCTTTACCTAATTTTAAAATGGAGGATCCGATATGAGTAATGTACGCAGAGTTTATGTAGAGAAAAAAGAAGCGTATGCAGTAAAAGCAAAAGAACTGCAGGAAGAAATCAAGAGCTATCTTGGAATTACTTCCGTCACAGGAGTACGTGTTCTGATCCGTTATGATGTGGAAAACATTTCTGAGGCTACTTATCAGAGAGCACTGGTCAGTGTTTTCTCCGAGCCGCCTGTTGATGATATTTATGAAGAAACTTTTGATCTGAAAGGCGCAAAAGCATTCAGTGTGGAGTTCCTGCCGGGCCAGTTTGACCAGAGAGCAGATTCCGCTGTTCAGTGTGTAAAACTTCTGAACGAGAATGAGGAGCCGGTCATCCGTACCGCAACAACTTATGTGATCGAAGGTGATGTGACTGAGGAGCAGTTAGATGCCATCAAACATCATTGTATCAACCCGGTAGATTCCAGAGAGACCGGTTTTGAAAAACCGGAGACACTGGTTCAGAACTTTGACGAGCCGGCAGATGTTATCGTATTTGATGGTTTCTGCGAGATGCCGGAAACAGAACTGAAAGCATTATATGAATCCTTAAACCTGGCTATGACATTCAAGGATTTCCAGCACATTCAGAATTATTTTGTGAAGGATGAGCACCGTGACCCGACAATGACAGAAATCCGTGTACTTGATACATACTGGTCTGATCACTGCCGTCATACTACTTTCTCCACAGAGTTAAAGGATGTTGTATTTGAAGATGGTGATTATCTGGAGCCGATTAAAGCTTCCTATGATAATTATAAGGAGACTTACGCAGAACTTTATAAAGATCGTGACGATAAATTTGTATGCCTGATGGATCTTGCACTGATGGCTATGAAAAAACTGAAAAAAGAAGGAAAACTGGCAGATCAGGAAGAATCTGATGAGATTAATGCCTGCAGTATTGTTGTTCCGCTGGAAGTGGATGGCAAGACGGAAGAGTGGCTGGTAAACTTCAAAAATGAGACACACAATCATCCGACTGAGATTGAGCCGTTTGGTGGTGCTGCAACCTGTCTGGGTGGAGCCATCCGTGATCCGTTGTCCGGACGTACTTATGTTTACCAGGCAATGCGTATCACAGGTGCGGCTGATCCGACCGTTTCCGTAAAAGACACTCTGGAAGGAAAACTTCCGCAGAAGAAGATTGTCCGTTCCGCAGCAGCAGGGTACAGTTCCTACGGTAACCAGATTGGTCTGGCAACCGGTTTTGTCAAGGAAGTATATCATCCGAACTATGTGGCAAAACGTATGGAGATCGGTGCGGTTCTGGGTGCAGCTCCGAGACGTGCCGTACAGCGTCTGACTTCTGATCCGGGTGATATTATCATCCTGCTTGGTGGTCGTACCGGCCGTGACGGCTGTGGTGGAGCAACCGGTTCTTCCAAAGCACATAACACATCTTCCATCGACACCTGTGGTGCTGAGGTTCAGAAAGGTAACCCGCCGACAGAACGTAAAGTACAGAGATTGTTCCGCAGAGAGGAAGTAAGCCATATTATTAAAAAATGTAACGATTTTGGTGCCGGCGGTGTATCCGTTGCCATCGGTGAGCTGGCAGATGGCCTGCGTGTGGAGTTAGATAAAGTTCCGAAAAAATATGCCGGTCTGGATGGTACAGAAATCTCTATTTCTGAGTCACAGGAGCGTATGGCCGTTGTCATCGCACCGGAAAATGTGGATCAGTTCCTTGCTTATGCAGCAGAGGAAAACTTAGAAGCAGTTCCGGTAGCAGTTGTTACGGAAGATCCGCGTCTGGTTCTGATCTGGAGAGGAAAAGAAATCGTAAATATCTCCCGTGCATTCCTGGACACAAACGGTGCACATCAGGAGACAGGTGTTCAGGTGGAAATTCCGAGCAAAGCGGATAATTATCTGCATAAAATCGCGCTTGACAGCGTTGCAAAAGATCTGGAACATAACGATGTAAAAGCTGCATGGGTAGATACATTAAAAGACTTAAACGTATGCTCCCAGAAAGGTCTGGTGGAAATGTTTGACGGTTCCATCGGTGCCGGAAGTGTATACATGCCATATGGTGGAAAATATCAGTTGACCGAAACACAGAGTATGGTTGCAAAAATTCCGGTTATGACTGGAAAATGTGATGCCGTTACGATGATGAGTTATGGATTTGATCCGTATCTGTCCAGCTGGAGTCCATACCACGGTTCCGTTTATGCGGTTCTGGAGTCTATTTCCAAGATCGTGGCAGCCGGAGGTGATTACAAGAAGATCCGCTTCACGTTCCAGGAGTATTTCCGCAGAATGAGCGAGGATCCGAAACGTTGGAGTCAGCCGTTTGCAGCATTACTTGGCGCATATCAGGCACAGATGAGTTTCGGTCTGCCGTCCATCGGCGGAAAAGATTCCATGTCCGGAACTTTCAATGAGATTGATGTACCGCCGACACTGGTTTCCTTTGCTGTAGACGTTGCAAAAGAGCAGGATATCGTGACTCCAGAGTTAAAGACAGCAGGTGACAAACTGATGTATTTTACCATTGATCATGATGCTTATGATCTGCCGGATTATGCTCAGGTCATGAAACTGTATGATGCAGTATACAGCCTGATCCAGGATCAGAAGCTGAAAGCTGTATATGCACTGGATGCAAAAGGTCTGGTAGCTGCAGTCAGCAAGATGGCATTTGGTAACAAACTGGGCGTATCCATCCGTGGCTGCCTGAAACCGGAAGAAGCATTTGCACCGGGATTTGGTAATCTGGTAGCAGAGGTTGCACCGGAAGATGCGGATGCTGTAAAAGCAGCATTAGAGGCTGTGGGACTTCGTCAAAACGTGTCCATCGTTGGTTCTGTTTTAGAAGAGCCGGTATTCCGTTATGGTGATGTGGAGATTGCGATGGATGACGCATTATCCGCATGGACAAACACATTGGAAAAAGTATATCCGACCAGAGCAACCACAGACAAAAAAGAGCTGGATGCAAAACTTTATACTACCAAAGAAATCTATATATGCAAAAATAAAATTGCAAAACCGACGGTATTTATTCCGGTATTCCCGGGTACAAACTGTGAATATGATTCTGCAAAAGCATTTGAGCGTGCAGGCGCAAATGTAGTGACGAAAGTATTTAAAAACCTGAATGCACAGGATATCCGTGATTCTGTCGATGTATTTGCAAAAGCAATCGACCAGGCACAGATCATTATGTTCCCGGGTGGATTCTCTGCCGGTGATGAGCCGGAGGGAAGTGCAAAATTCTTTGCAACTGCATTCCGTAATGCAAAAATCAAAGAATCTGTTGAAAAACTCTTAAATGAGCGTGACGGACTCTGCCTTGGTATCTGTAACGGTTTCCAGGCACTGATTAAACTTGGTCTGGTTCCTTACGGTGAAATCTGTGAGCAGAAAGCAGATTCTCCGACACTGACATATAACACCATCGGACGTCATATTTCCAAGATGGTTTATACAAAAGTGATGTCCAATAAATCGCCATGGCTGGCACAGGCAGAGGTGGGCAAGATTTACACGAACCCGGCGTCTCATGGTGAAGGTCGTTTTGTAGCAAACGAGGAGTGGCTGCAGAAACTCTTTGCAAACGGTCAGGTGGCAACCTGCTACGTCAACGAGACAGGCAATCCGACGATGGATGAAGAGTGGAATGTCAATGGTTCTTACATGGCTATCGAGGGTATTACAAGTCCGGATGGAAGGGTTCTCGGTAAGATGGCTCATTCTGAACGTCGTGGTGATGGTGTGGCTATCAACATTTACGGCGAGCAGGATCTGAAGATCTTCGAGTCCGGTGTAGCATTCTTCCGCGACTAAAGTTTGCTTATTTTTCTGAAAAATTGATATGACTGAGAAGGGAAATCATTGTTTTGTTTCCGCGGCTTACAATCGGCCGTTGAGAAAAATAATTGATTTCCCTTTTTTATGGCCTGAAGATTTTATCCATGCATAAAACCATTACAGATAAAATATGTGATAGAAACAATCGCAGAGCATTGTAATAAAAATGAATGAGATTGAACGGATTTACACTATTTGATCTTTTTTGTAAAAAAGTGAATGAAAGTGAATGATTGTGAATATTGCATAAAAATAAAAAGTTTTTTTGTGAATTAAAATGATTGATTATGACTGAATGTGACGGTATAATACAGGCATAAAAGACATGGAGGTGCAAGATGGTTTACACAGTAACTTTTAATCCGTCACTGGATTATATCGTATCAGTAAATGATTTTCAGATGGGTATGACAAACCGGACATGTGCAGAGCAGATGCTCCCGGGCGGCAAGGGAATTAACGTGTCTACCGTACTTTATAATCTGGGAATCGAAACAAAAGCACTTGGTTTTTCAGCAGGTTTTACAGGTAAGGAGATTGAGCGCAGAATGGCAGAGATCGGCTTTACACATGATTTTATATCTTTACCGGATGGGTGCTCAAGGATCAATGTCAAATTGAAGGATTTTGACGGAACAGAGATCAATGGTATGGGACCGGATATCAGTCCGGAGAATGTAGAATCTCTGATGCAGAAACTGGATACACTGACGTCAGAGGATTATCTGGTACTGGCAGGAAGCATTCCGGGAAGTATGCCGAAGATGATCTATCGTGACATTATGGCGCGTCTGGCATCCAAAGGTGTACAGTTCGTGGTTGATGCTACCGGAGAACTTCTGATGAATGTACTGGAGTATCATCCGTTTTTGATCAAGCCGAATAATCATGAGCTTGGCGAGATTTTTGGTGTAGAGTTAAAGACAAGAGATGAGGTTCAGCCATACGCAAAGAAACTGCAGGAGATGGGAGCCAGAAATGTACTTGTATCTATGGCAGGACAGGGCGCAGTTCTTCTGGATGAGAACGGCGGATTCCATCAGCTTCCGGCACCGAAGGGAACATTGGTGAATGCAGTCGGCGCAGGTGATTCCATGGTGGCAGGATTTGTAGCCGGATGGATTGAAAAACAGGATTATGAACATGCCTTCCGCATGGGAATTTCCGCAGGAAGTGCAAGTGCATTTTCAGAACTGCTTGCGACAGAAGCAGAAATCAGACAGGTTTATGCATCCATCGAGGCATAAGAAACAGTTGATAAGAAGATAAAACAAAACGGATAAAGGAAAGAGGGAGGTAATGAGAGTATGAGAATTACTGACTTACTGGACAAAAGAAGTATTTCGCTGGATGCCGTTTGTGCATCAAAATCTGATGCGCTCGACCAGGCGGTTGCCCTGATGGTAAAAAGCGGCAAGATCAATGACGAGGAAGCGTATCGCAAACAGGTTTATCTGAGAGAGGAAGAGAGTACCACTGGTATTGGAGAGGGAATTGCAATTCCACATGGAAAATGTGATGCAGTTACAAAACCGGGACTTGCAGCTATGGTCATCAAAGATGGTGTTGATTTTGATGCTCTGGATGATGAGCCGGTCAATCTGCTGTTTCTGATCGCAGCACCAAATACCGAGGACAACATTCATCTGGATGTGCTCAGTAAACTTTCCATGTTATTAATGGATGAGAACTTTGTGGAGAAGCTGAAAAACGCATCTTCCGTAGATGAATTTTTAGAGATTGTAGATGCGGCAGATGAGAAAAAACCGGATCTGAATGATCAGCTGGCAGCTCAGACGGAGACAGAAGGTTCTGTGTGCAGAATTATTGCAGTTACTTCCTGTCCGACTGGTATTGCACATACTTATATGGCAGCGGAAGGTCTGGAAAAAGCAGCAAAATCTCATAATTGTTCTATTAAAGTAGAAACAAGAGGATCCGGAGGTGCAAAAAATGTGCTGACAGATGAGGAGATTGCAAATGCAGATTGCGTTATCGTAGCAGCAGATGCAAAGGTTCCGATGGATCGTTTTGATGGAAAGAAACTGATCGAGGTTCCGGTTTCTGACGGAATCAGTAAAGCAGATCAGCTGGTAGAACGTGCAATCAATGGAGATGCACCAATCTATCACAGCAGTAATGCAGGCAGCCAGAGCACTGTTTCCAAGAAAGCTTCCGGCGGAATTGGTCACAAATTATATGTACATCTGATGAACGGTGTATCCCATATGCTTCCGTTTGTTGTCGGCGGTGGTATTCTGATTGCGATTGCATTCCTGATCGATGGAATGAACGTAGATATCAATTCACTGTCCGCAGATATGAGAGCAAACTTTGGTACGATCACACCAGTAGCAGCAGCGTTTAAACAGATTGGTGGAATTGCATTTGGACTGATGCTTCCGGTACTGGCCGGATTTATCGCTATGAGTATCGGTGACAGACCTGCACTTGCAGTTGGTTTTGTTGGTGGTATGATTGCAGCAAACGGAAAATCCGGTTTCCTTGGTGCGTTGGCAGCCGGTTTCCTGGCAGGACTGATCATTTTATTACTGAAAAAAGTATTTTCAAGATTGCCGGATGCATTGGAAAAGATCACACCGGTATTGTTATACCCCGTATGTGGTATCCTGCTGATGGGACTGATCATGATGTTTGTCATCGAACCTCCGGTAGGAGCTTTGAATACAGCTTTAAATACAGCCTTGACCAATATGGGGGCTTCTAGTAAAATATTACTGGGAATCATATGTGCCGGAATGATGGCAATCGATATGGGTGGCCCATTCAATAAGGCAGCATATGTATTTGGTACCGCAGCAATCGTTGCCGGAAACTATGATATTATGGCAGCAGTTATGATCGGTGGTATGGTACCACCGTGTGCGATCGCTCTTGCTACTTTGCTCTTTAAGAACAAATTTACAAAAGAGGAACGCAAATCCGGACCGGTCAACTTTATTATGGGACTTGCATTTATCACAGAAGGTGCAATTCCATATGCAGCAGCAGACCCGATCCGCGTCCTGCCATCCTGTGTGGTTGGTTCAGCGGTAGCAGGTGCGTTATCTATGGCATTCGGATGTACACTGATGGCACCGCATGGTGGAATCTTTGTTGTACCGGTTATGGGCAATGCAGGTATGTATCTGGTGGCACTTGCAGTCGGAACCGTTATTTCCGCCGTTTTACTCGGTCTCTTGAAGAAAAAAGTAAATGAATAATTGATGGAAAAGGAGAACTTGAACATGAAAGAATTTAAGTACGTAATCACAGATGCACAGGGAATCCATGCTCGTCCGGCTTCTGAACTGGTAAAAGAGCTTAAAGGAGTTACTTCCGTTGTCAAACTTACAAAAGAAGGTAAAACGGTTGAGGCGAAGAAATTAATGGCTGTTATGAGCCTTGGTATTAAATGTGGACAGGAAGTTACTGTAACAGTAGAAGGCGAAGACGAAGACGCAGTAGCTGAGAAACTGGAAAATTTCTTCAAAACAAATCTGTAAGATAACAACTGAAAAAAGGTTTTGGAAAAGAATGCTCTGAATAAGTTATGATCATTTATAAAATGGTTGGTATTTTGAGCCAGAGAGGCTGTGTACGGTGGAAAACATCTGGCGTACACAGCTTTTTGTTTGATAGAAAATTACGGTGAATGATATAAATAAGGAAAGGAACAATGTGGTATGAACGTATATCAGGGAAAAAGTGTGTTTGGCGGTATTGCAATCGGACATTTATGTGTATACCAAAAAGGAGAGCAGCAGGTTACACGTCAGAAGATTGAGGACGTGGAAGCAGAAGTAAAACGGTTTCAGGTTGCCAGAGAAGCGGCTCAGGCACAACTTGGGGAGTTATACGACAAAGCTGTAAAAGAAGTAGGTGAAGCAAATGCCGCTATTTTTGAAATGCATCAGATGCTTTTGGAGGATGAGGATTATCAGGATTCGGTAGAAAATATCATCCGTACGCAGCAGGTGAATGCAGAGTATGCGACAGCTGTGACAAGCGATCATTTTTCTTCTATGTTTGCCGAGATGGATGATGACTATATGAAGGAGCGTGCGGCAGATATCCGTGATATCTCTGAACGTGTTATTGCAAACTTAAATGGTGAGAACAAAAGTAAAGTTGTGACAGATGAGCCGGTGATCATTCTGGCGGATGATCTGGCTCCGAGTGAGACAGTTCAGCTGGAGAAGGACAAAGTACTTTCTTTCGTAACTGTACATGGTTCTGTCAACTCCCATACAGCAATTCTTGCCCGCACCATGGGAATTCCGGCCCTGGTAAGCACAGAGATGGAGCTTACACAGGATCTGGATGGGAAACTGGCTGTTGTAGACGGCAACCATGGAACCATCTATGTGGATCCGGATGCTGAGACCATGGAAAAAATGAAAACTCTGAAAAAAGAGGAGGAGGAGAAGAAAGAGCTTCTTCAGACTTTTAAAAATAAAGAGAGTATTACACTGGACGGCAAAAGAGTACTGACTTATGCAAATATCGGCAATGTCAAAGATTTGGCGTTGGTTCTTCAGAATGGTGCTGAGGGTATCGGACTGTTCCGCAGCGAGTTCTTATATCTGGAGTCCGAGACATATCCGACGGAAGAAGAACAGTTTGAAGTATACAAAAAAGTTGCTGAGACTATGGCAGGCAAACGTGTCATCATCCGTACCCTGGATATCGGTGCGGACAAACAGGCAGATTATTTTGAACTGGCAAAAGAAGAGAATCCGGCGATGGGTGTCCGTGCCATCCGCATCTGTCTGACCAGACCGGAAATCTTCAAAACACAGCTGCGTGCACTGTTCCGTGCAAGCGCTTATGGAAACATTGCAATCATGTATCCGATGATCACTTCTTTATCTGAAATTGCACAGATCAAAGAGATTGTGGAAGAGGTAAAAGCAGAACTGGATGCAGACGGCGTTCCGTATGGTACACCGGAGCAGGGTATTATGATCGAGACACCGGCAGCAGCAACTATCAGTGATCTGCTGGCAAAGGAAGTAGATTTCTTCAGTATCGGAACCAATGATCTGACGCAGTATACATTGGCGATTGACCGTCAGAACCAGTCTTTGGATGCATTTTTCGATGCACATCATATCGCAGTACTCCGAATGATCTATCAGACCGTACAGAATGCACATAAAGCAGGAATCTGGTGTGGTATCTGCGGAGAACTTGGTGCAGACAGCGATCTGACAGAGTTATTCCTGGCAATGGGTATTGATGAATTGTCAGTATCTCCGGGTCGTCTGCTGACGATCCGTCGTCTGATCTGCGAAACTGACAGCAGTGCAAATAAGGAAGAAATTCTGAAAAAATGGCTGTAGGGTAGCTACGGAGGTCCTGAAAGGACGTTTTGCGAATGGCACGCGTGAACAGTAACGCATAGCATGTATCTCGCAGCAAGAATTCCGAGGGCGTTCTTGCATTAGAAAAGTAACAGAAAAGAGGAATGATACTAGATGTTGACAGAAAAGAGGCAGGAGGAAATTCTGCGCCTGCTTACTTTGAAAGGCAGCGTGACTGTTCAGGAGCTGAAAGAATACTTCGATGCTTCGGAATCTACGATCCGGCGTGATTTGAACACACTGGATGAAAAAGGTGCGCTGGTGAAAGTATTTGGCGGAGCCATGCTGACAGAATCAAATCTTGCGACCAAAGATGAGCAGGTTTCTCAGCGTAAGGGAATGTATCAGGAAGAGAAGCAGAAAATTGGCAGATATGCTGCTTCCCTGATCGAACCCCATGATTTTGTATATGTGGATGCCGGAACGACGACTGCCTGCATGATACCATATATTACAGAAAAAACGGCAACTTTTGTAACAAATGCGGTTTCACACGCGCTGGAGCTTGCAGAAAGGGGATTCCATGTCATTATCCTTGGTGGTGAACTGAAGGCGGCAACGGAAGCGATTGTTGGAAATGAAGCCTGTTTAAGCCTTCAGAAGTTTAATTTTACAAAAAGTTTTATGGGAACCAACGGTGCATCTCCGACGATTGGTTTTACCACCCCGGAGATCAATGAAGCCAAAATCAAGGAATGTGCCATGGTGCACAGTCTGAAATCTTATGTGTTGTGTGACAGCACGAAGTTTCATCAGGTCAATCCGGTCCGGTTCGCGACATTTGAGTCTGCTCAGATTCTGACGGAACAGATCCCGGATGCAGTATTAAAAGGACATAACAATATCATTGTGGTGCCGTAACAGGAGAATGTAGAAACTATTTGAGGATTTTTATAACACCAAGGGAAAATCTCACAAAAATAAGATTTTAAAAATAGAAAGAAGCAGCAGAACATTTTTTCAGATGGTCTGCTGCTTCTTATTTTGCAGCTTTTTCTGTCATTGACAACTTCCTGTGACCCGGGATGAAATTTGCTTAATGGATGCGGTTATAGTCCGGGATATCAATGACATGACAAAAATCGAGAACGGAATGAAGGACATCAAGTGCCTCATTTCTGGTCATGTTGATTTCGTCAAGAATGCCGAGAGCATTCTTGAATGAAATACCCTAATTCCTATTGACATTAGGGGAATACTATGATAAGATATCCGAGAATTAAGAAAACAATAGTTGAGATACAAATACTAAAACAGAAAGTGTGAGGGACTATGAACGTATATTTTGATAATGCGGCAACGACAAAAATGAGCCAGGTTGCATTGGACGCTATGATTCCATGTCTGGAAACTGTATATGCAAACGCATCAAGTCTTCATACTCCGGGGCAGAAATCCAAGGAGGTACTGGAGAAAGCAAGAGAGGAGATCGCAGCCTGTATCGGGGCACAGCCGAATGAGATTTATTTTACTTCCGGCGGAAGTGAAGCAGACAATCAGGCTATCGTGTCTGCAGCAAAATGGGGTACACGCAGAAATAAAAAACATATTATTTCCACAACGTTCGAGCATCATGCCGTACTTCATACATTGCAGAAGCTGGAAAAAGAGGGTTACGAAGTAACATATCTGGATGTCCATGAAAATGGTATTGTTCAGCCGGAAGAAGTTGCGGCAGCCATTCGCCCGGATACCTGTCTTGTAACAATCATGTATGCAAATAATGAAATCGGAAGCATCCAGCCAATTGCTGAAATCGGTGCAGTCTGTAAAGAAAAAGGGGTCTATTTCCACACAGATGCTGTACAGGCAGTTGGACATCTTCCGATTAATGTGAAAGAGCAGAATATCGACATGATGTCTGCATCCGCACATAAATTCCACGGACCAAAAGGAGTGGGCTTCCTGTATGCAAGAAAAGGAATCCTGCTTTCCAACATCATTGAGGGTGGTGCACAGGAGCGTGGCAAACGTGCCGGTACAGAAAATATTCCTGCAATTGTAGGTATGGCAGCAACATTGAAAGATGTTCTGGCTCATCAGGAAGAGAATGCAGCAAAAATGACAGCGTTACGTGACCGTCTGATCGATGGATTGCTGACGATTCCGCATTCCAAATTAAACGGAGACCGTACGAAACGTCTCCCGGGTAACGTAAACTTCTGTTTCGAAGGCATTGAGGGCGAATCCCTGTTGCTGATGCTTGATATGAAAGGGATCGCAGCATCTTCCGGTTCTGCATGTACATCCGGTTCCTTAGATCCGTCCCATGTACTTCTTGCAATCGGATTGCCGCACGAAGTAGCACACGGTTCCCTTCGTTTATCCCTGTCCGAGTATAATACACAGGAAGAAGTGGACTATGTATTAGAAGAATTACCAAAGATCGTAACTTATTTGAGAAATATGTCACCGGTTTGGGATGAATTGGAAAAAGGAGAGAAAAAACATGTTATATAGTGAAAAAGTAATGGATCATTTTCAGAATCCGAGAAACGTAGGTAAAATGGAAGATGCTGATGGAGTCGGCGAAGTAGGAAATGCAAAATGTGGTGATATCATGAGAATGTATATCAAAGTCAATCCGGAAGATCAGACAATCTCAGATGTAAAATTCAATACATTCGGATGTGGTTCTGCCATTGCAACAAGTTCTATGGCTACTGAGATGATCAAAGGTAAAAAGATTGACGAAGCTCTGGAATTATCCAACCGTGCAGTAGTAGAGGCACTTGACGGACTTCCACCGGCAAAAATCCATTGTTCCGTACTTGCTGAGGAAGCAGTAAAAGCAGCAGTAAAAGATTACTATGATAAAAACGGCATTGCGTACGATCATGAGAAATTCCAGTCTGTAGACTGTGCACACTGCCACGAATAAAGCACCATTTCTTAAATGAATAAATACTTGTGAGTGAAAGAAAAGCGTCCTTTGCAGGGCGCTTTTCTTTATATCATAATCTGTAAATTTTGAACTACACTGTGCGGTAAGATTATAAAAGTTTTACTTATAATTTACAGTAATATGCTTTGATTTTTACGGTGGCATGCTATGATTCCAATAGTAAAAGAAAAAGGTTTTTGATATTGAGAAAGAGGGCATGACATGATGGAAAAGATTTATGCATTTTCAAATAAAGCAGGAAGACATACAGTAATTTCAGGTAAATATATATATCTGTTTTTGCGTACGGTAGTTGTAGCGGCAATCTCGCTGGTAGCAGTGATGATCTTGAATTTGTTTGTTACGATTCAGGGAATGACGCATCTGGTATTTTTTATGCTGGTTTGTGGTTGGATTACACTTGGATATGGATTTTTCGGCGGAATCTTAACATTGATGCGACGGTAAAGAAGCAATAAAAAACAATAGATATGATATATGGAAAGAACGGTATCCTTGCGATGGTAAGAAAAATGGAAAGAAAGTATGTTAGTTTGTGAAATGCGCTTTTGCATATTTTTATGAGTCTACTTTTTTTTCAGCTGTGCAAGCTTGTCGAAAACCTGATATAAAGTCAGCATCAACAAAAAGATAAAAATGGCATATCCGATCAGGTATCCTGGATTGCCCATTTGATTTGCAAGAAATTCCAGTGGAGTATTTGTCGGTGGTTCGTTGATAAACATATAATTGCTGCCCATTTTTTGGTTAAAGAGATAGATGGGCGGAACGATACAGCAAAGAAGCAGTACCGGCTGCCAGATATGACGCATTTTCGGGCGGATGTTTCCACTGACAAAAAGTAGCCATGGATAAAGAATGATCAGTGCATGATAGATAAAACCATGAATTACCATGTAGTGAAAAGCCGGGTATATACTCCACACCGGAAATAAAATGCCAAGGACAGCACCCGGCATAAAAAGGCACAGTGCGATTTCTGAAAGGAAACTCCAGCGTCCGGTGCGTAATGCCTGCATTTGCAAAAGCAGATAAAAAAATCCTGCCAGATCGCAAAGATGGAAGGGCAGTGTTCTGGCGTTCATGTGTCCGGTGACAGTCAAAATAGCATCCTGCATAAAAGTGCAGCACAAAGCCAGAAGTACAGTGGTATTCAAAATTTGTAGTTGCCTTGTTTTCGTAAGGCGGAGGTATGTTCTGCACAGAAGAAAAATACCAATGGCAATGCAGGTGAGCCAGATAAAATGAATCCCGCCAAAAAGCGGAAAGCCACAATTTTCAGGTAAAGCATCCTGATAGGTGAAAAAATAAGTATACATAAAAAGAACCTTCATTCATATAGTTGGTAAAAGAAAACAAAGGAATATGGAGATAAAGTATAATCCTTTGTTTTGCTTTATGTATGAAACAGGTTCTTTTATATGTTATGCATAAAAAGGTTCATGATAAAAACTAACTATGTATCAATATATAACGCTACAGATAATGGTTGTTTTTTGCAGGAATGAGCAGATATAAGTATATAGCTTGTAAGCATATCTGCTATGCATGATGAGTAGTTTGATAATTCTTTAAGCGTTCTAACATGGTTTTTAATACATCTTCCGATGCTGCAAAAGAGAAGCGGATGCAGACACAGTCTTCTTCTCCGTAGGCAATTCCCGGAACTCCGGCAATTTTTGCTTTGTCAAGCAGATCATTGCAGAGTGTTTCACTGTCCATATCGGTATCAAATTTTACCCAGGCATAAAAAGCTCCGGCAGGAGTCAGAAGTTCCACTCCGGGGATCTCGCGGATACCTTTGACCAGGAGATTCTTGCGTTTTTCGTATGCCTGGCGCATCTGTTCTGTTTCTTCGACACAGTCCATGGCAGTCAGTGCACCTTTTTGCAAAAAACTGCTGGTGCAGCTGATGGAATGCTGGAATAGCTTCAGGACAACCTGATACATTGCCGGATTGCAGGCAAGATAGCCCAGACGCCATCCGGTCATGGCACTGCATTTGGAAAAACCATTGACGATGACAACCCGATCGAAAAATTCCGGAATAGAAGCAAGGCTGATAATCTGTTTCTGGTCATATATGATTTTCTCATAAATTTCATCGGATAAAATATAAATGTCCGGATGTTTGCGCAAAAAGACCGTCAATGCCTGAATATCTGCTTCTGTCAGGATCTGTCCGGTGGGGTTGTTCGGATAATTGATGATCAGAAGTTTGGTTTTGTCCGATACGGCAGCCTCCAGCGCTTCTACTGTAATGCGGTAGTTTTCTTCATATTTTAAATGTACAGCCACAGGGATACCACCACTGGCTTCTACGATGGACGGATAAGAGACCCAGCCCGGTGTGAGCCAGATAGCTTCATCTCCGGGATTGATCAGTGCACGGATGGTCAGGTACACAGAATATTTTGCCCCCGGTGTGATCAAAATATTCTCCGGCTGAAAAGGAGCATGATTTTCTTCCTGTAATTTACGAGCAATGCGGGCACGCAGCTGTGCATCTCCGCGACTGTCGGAGTAGTGTGTATGTCCGGCAGCAAGTTCCGCCACAACGGTATCACAGATGGCTTTTGGTGTTGGAAAATCCGGTTCACCGCCGGTCAGATTTAATATTTCAGGATCGGTTTTCTGTAATTCTTTTGTCTTTGTCAGCAAAGTAACGGATTTTGATGGTTCCACGTTGCTGATCTGCTTGTTAAATTCCATAATTCATTCCTCCAAAATGCGGGATAATTTGCCAGTTTAACTTTTTAATGTATAAAAGCACACTTTCTTGTATTTTACTCCAATTCCAGCTTAATAACAATCAGAAAGATGAGAATTATCTGGATTTTTTTACAGAAAACGCTATAATAAATACATATGGGCTTATAAAAGTGCAGTTCATGTAACAATGAAATAACAGAGAATGTTCTGCAAAACGAAATCTTTATAAGTTATGAGAGAAAATGGAAATGAGGATTGTAAAAATGGATAAGATTGGTTATATGGGAATTCCGGGAAGCTTTTCAGAAGTAGCAGCAAATGAACTGTTGCTACAGGCAGGCATGACAGAGACAGAACTTGTGCCTCTGGTATGTGCAAAAAATATTCTGGAAGCAATGCAGAAAGGCGAGGTTCAGTATGGTGTACTCGGTGTGGAGAATTCTACAGCCGGTCCGGTGGGAGAGTTTGTACATACTTTTGAAAATATTTCTTATGAAAAACTTGCTGTGTATGTGCTGCCAATCCATCATTGTCTGTTTAAAAAGCCGGGAGTGGATGCGGCAGCTTTGCAGGAAGTGGCTTCTCATCCGCAGGCTCTGCGTCAGACAATCAATACCCGTAAGGAAAAGTTCCCTGATTTGAAAGAGCTCGAGATTGAAGATACTGCTATTGGAGCAGAGTGGCTGGCAAAAGGAATACTGCCGGAGACAACGGCTGCCATTTGCAGCGCACGTGCAGGGAAACTGTGGAATCTGGAGATGATTGCAGAAAATATCGAGGACAGTTCCGAGAACCGCACGACTTTCTGGCTGCTGAAACTTGCGTAGCAGATCATCTCAGTCTGAGTTGAGACTCCCACTTCTGCAAGTGGTGAGTAATAACAAAT